>Ga0134125_10003602_pt1 | contig 17884 bp, 6 predicted proteins | sample KB31751_FD_96464 | JGI IMG/M metagenome (GOLD analysis project Ga0134125, IMG submission 96464) | Terrestrial soil microbial communities with excess Nitrogen fertilizer from Kellogg Biological Station, Michigan, USA - KB3-175-1 | ecosystem: Environmental > Terrestrial > Soil > Unclassified ...
CTCTGACAGAATATTCGAGTATGTAAATAATTCCATGAAAGTTTTTCCCGCTAAAGTTGAATGGTTGCTATTGGCTAAAGCAGGGGAGCGTCTTTTTTGCCAGGAAAAATCAACCGGACTACTCGAGTATAAAAATAATCAATGGCAACCTTTGAGAAATAATAACCTGCTGAGCAAAGTTGTATTATCAGGAATTATCAATATCAGCCCCGACAGCCTGTTGCTGACTGCCAAGAAAAAAGGATTTTATCTTTTGCATCGTGATTCCATCAGTAAATATGATATTGAAACCATCAATATTCCCAGTGAAATTTCTATGTCTTTAAAAATGAATGAATCAGAAATGGTTGCCGGAACGCTATCAGATGGTTGTTTATTTATGGATTTTAAAGGAAATATCATTCAAAAAATCTCGGGATCTGAAGGACTGCAAAACAACAATGTACTTTGTGTTTTTTTGGACAAGGATAATAATTTGTGGGCCGGATTAAACAATGGCATCAGTTTCATAGCATATAATTCTGCGATAAAATATATAAAACCAAACAAATCCAACGAACTTTCTGGTTATTCGTCGGTTATTTTTAACCAGCAATTGTATATTGGGACCTCCGATGGCGCTTATGCAGCTCCTTTACATAACCAGAATCATGATTTTAGTTTTTGCAAAAGTGATTTCAGACACATACCAAATACTTCCGGAGAAACGTGGAAAGTGGATGAGGTAAACCAGCATTTATTGCTTGGGCTTAACGGAGGAACATTTACGATTAAAAATAATATCAGCGTTCCTGTCGCAGAAGGAACAGGTTCATGGCTCTTTGCATCTATGCCGCCAGTAATACCTTCAAAAAATATTCTTGTGGGAACCTATACAGGATTAAAAATGCTTTCCTACAATAATGACCATTTTACAGATGAGGGAAGCATAAACGGATTGTATGAATCATTTCGTTTTATTGCGATTGATAACGACAATACTATCTGGGCATCTCATCCTTACCGGGGGATTTATAAATTAGTTTTATCACCCGATCATAAAAATTTCACCTATCAATTGTACACTGAAAAAGATGGGCTTCCTTCCACACTTGAAAATTATGTTTTCAAAATAAAAGATAAAGTCGTTTTTGCAACTTCAAAAGGGATCTATGAATACAATCCGGATAAAGATTCTTTTTCGCCTTCGCCTTTTTTATCAAATGTTTTTCATGATATGGACATCCGTTATCTGAAAGAAGATAACGATGGTAATATCTGGTTTTGCAGCGGAAAAAAAATTGGTTTAGTTGATCTTAGTTCCGCTTCTGACAAAAAGCCTTTCCGAATTACCTATTTTCCTGAATTGACAGGGCAAATATTATCAGGGTTTGAAAATATTTATCCTTACAATAACGAAAATGTTTTTATTTCTTCTGAACAGGGAATTATTCATCTTAATTATGTAAAATATGCTGCTACCAAATTGCAAATAAAAGTGTTGCTGGGCCAGGTGAGGGCAATCGGCAAAAAGGACAGCCTGATATTTGGCGGCTTTTATTTTCAAAATGCAACTTCTTCATTTAAACAGGATGAAAAAGAGATCTTTCATCTGCCGGCCAGCTACAATTCATTCCATTTTGAATACAGCTCTCCAAATTATGGCTTGCAGAAGAATATTGAATATAGCTACAGGCTGAAGGGGTATGATTCTCACTGGAGTGAATGGTCACCAAAAAGTGAAAAGGATTACACCAATCTTCCGGAAGGAAAATATACCTTCTTTGTAAAAGCGCATGATAATCTTGGTCATGAGTCAGAAGTTGTTTCTTATGAATTTTACGTAAAGCCATCATGGTATAATACCGTATGGGCCTACATGGCCTATATCGTGCTTTTTATGCTGATGCTTTATCTTTTATACAAATGGCAGGAGCGGAGTTTAAAAAAGCAGCAATTAAAATTTGAGATGGAACAAAAGAGGCTGGAAGAATTACACCAGCTAAAACTGGAAAAAAGAGAGAAAGAGATCATCAAACTTCAAAATGAAAAGCTGGCGAATGAAGTGAAATTTAAAAACAAGGAATTGGCAGATGCAACAATGACCCTGGTTGAAAGAGACAGCGCACTGCTAAAAGTGAAAGATGAACTACAAAAATTGTATAAGAAAACAGGAAATAATCATGATGTTAAAAAGACGTTGCTGCTTTTAAAAGATGTAGAGCAAAACAGCTCAAGCTGGGAGCAGTTTGTTACTCATTTTAATGAAGTTAATAATGATTATTTAAAGAAATTAAAGACGAGCTATCCATCTATTTCAAATAATGACATCAAAGTATGTACTTATCTTAAATTAAATCTTTCCTCAAAAGAAATTGCCCAACTGATGAACATTTCTGTTCGTGGAGTGGAAATAAGCCGTTATCGTTTAAGGAAAAAGCTTCAAATCCCATCGGGTCAAACGTTGAATGATTTCTTAAACCAAATTGCGTAAATGCTGTAACAAAGAGATCAGCACTGATCCGGTTACTGTTCAAAAGGAAATGATCTTTTTTAAAGTTGTTTTTAATGTAATATGCAAGGGATTGGCACGTCTTTGACCGGGCTTTGAGTGGGAGTAAGAGCGAAGGATGAATAGTGTGTCCGGATCATATCACCTGAAATCCCTGCGAGTAAGGATCTTCGTCATCAATGATGATGGTATTATACCCGGTAACAATGGCCCAGCCTTCAATGCCTGGTACAATCGCCGGCTTCCCTGTATCAAATGCGTTTAATGTCTCTTCCTCAATTGTGCCGATGAATTGAGATCCAATGATACTTTCATGTATAAAAACATCTCCTTTTTTCAGTTTGCCTTTTGCATGCCACTGAGCCATACGGGCAGAGGTGCCTGTGCCGCAAGGTGAGCGGTCAATGGCTTTGTCACCATAAAAAACCGCGTTACGGGCTGTTGAATTTTCCCGAACAGGAGTTCCTGTCCACATGATGTGACTGAGCCCGTTAATGTGCTCATTTTCCGGATGGATAAACCGGTATTTTTCGTTCAAACGTTTACGGCATATTCTGCTCCATGCAATCAATTGATCTGCGCTGAAATGTTCAAGGCCGGGAAAATTTGATTGCGGATCAATAATCGCATAAAAATTTCCACCATAAGCTACATCGACATTTAAGCTACCGAGGTCAGGACATTCCACTTCCAGGTTTTCGGCGGCAAGAAAAGATTTTACATTGGTAAGTTTTACCGACTTTACTTTTTTGCCTTCCTGTTTGTATTCTATAACCACAAGACCCGCAGGGGTTTCAAGCCTGAGCATACCCGGAATTTTTGGTATTACCAATCCTTCTTCAATCCCAATGGTAACTGTTCCAATGGTTCCATGTCCACACATAGGCAGACAACCGCTTGTTTCAATAAACAATACACCGATATCATTTTGAGGATCTGCAGGAGGGTATAAAATACTTCCGCTCATCATATCGTGGCCGCGTGGTTCAAACATCAATCCTTTGCGTATCCAATCGTATTCCTGCAAAAAATGAAGGCGACGTTCCATCATACTATCACCCTGTAATAAAGGGCCACCACCGGCCACGAGGCGAACGGGATTGCCACAGGTGTGAGCATCAACACAAAAGAATTTTTTTGAAGCCATGTTTTAAATGTAAGTTTTCCTTTTTCAGGTTTGCAGTTCTTTTATAAATTTAAATAGTCATGCAATAAAGGCCTTGTGGCAATAGCTTTATTAATAATTGACAAAACGTGCGCTCTTTCTTTTCCTTCAACCGCAAGGCGGGGCGCCCTTACAAACTCAGTGCTGATGCCGGTTTGTTTTGCGGCAAGCTTGATGTATTGTACCAGCTTCGGGTGAATATCCAGCTCAAGAACCGGCAAAAACCACCTGTATATTTCCAGCGCTTCCTGGCAGCGGCCTGCTTTTATGAGGCGATAGATGGCTACGGTTTCGCGGGGAAATGCATCTGCCAGGCCGGCTACGAGACCATCGGCGCCGGCGCAAAGGCTTTCAAAGGCAAGGGTATCTACCCCGCATAAAATTTTAAACCTGTTGCCGAACCGGTTGATCATTCTTGTAATGTTTGAGATATCGCGTGTTGATTCTTTTACGGCCTGTATGTTTTTGAGGTCCGCAAGCTGAGCAAACATGTCCAATGTTACCAGAATTTTATAATCAACGGGATTATTATAAATCATTACCGGAAGAGACGTACTTTGTGCTACCATCCGGAAAAACTGAACCGTTTCCCTTTCATCCGCCTTATACCGCATTGGCGGCAATAACATTAATCCATCAGCCCCGTTCTTTTCTGCATCCTGTGCAGCCAAAACGGCAATCCTGGTTGATTGCTCTGCAATATTAAGAATAACAGGAACTTTACCATTTACCTGTTTCTTTGTAAATACGAGCAAACGCACCTTTTCCTCATTATCGAGGGTGCTTGCTTCTCCCAATGAGCCTGCCAAAACGATTCCATCAACTCCTGCCTTTAACTGTGCATCAAGGTTGACTGCAAACATTTCAAAATCAATAGAATCATTTTTTTTAAAAGGTGTCAGAACAGCAGGATAAATTCCGGTCCAGTTGATCATATAAAAATTTGCTTTTAGTGGTATTATGTATTTAAACGATCAGCGACATTGCCAAAACCGTTCGGACATTGAAGATAGGGACTTTAAATGAAACGAGAGAATGAAGGATCAACATTTGCTATTTACTTTTTTATGTTTATGCGCCCTGGTATGGTAATGACGTTCTAAGAGAATTTGAGTTCGAAAGATGAGATTGCGCCAAGGAGCCGGGTGAGGATACCCGTCAAAGGAGCTCCCAATTTATTTTTCTTCCATTTCTACCACCCCGGTATGATTTTCAGGAATTCCTGATTCTACAATTTGTCGTGTGTGATTATAAAAAAACCGGGCTGTGCGATCTTCAGGATTGACATCAACTACATTTTTGAAAGCATCATAGGCATTTTTGAACAATTTATTTACATAAAATGAAACCCCGTTATTAAAAGCAGAAAGTGTTTCTAATTTTTTTCCTATTTCTTTTTCTGTATCGCAGCTAAAACATTCGTGAACATTAATGGAAGCTTGTTTTCCTTTTAGTTGCACAAAACCCAAATTGCGCAAATGGAAGTGTTGCGTATTTTCAATTTGCTTCAGGCTAGCATCGCTCAATAAAATAGAAGCTTTATAATGTTTGGTAAGACTTTCAACCCTTGATGCTGTGTTTACTGTGTCAGAAATAGTGCAAGCATCCATCCGGTCATAATCTCCTGTAATGCCCATGATCAGCGGGCCGGTATGCATTCCGGCGCCAATCTGGATGGAAGATTTATTTTTTTCCTGCCGCACTTTGTTGAACGCCGCAACTTCGTGCTGAATATCAATGGCAGCGGCAAGTGCATCACTGGCATTTTGTGGAAAAATAGCCATGATAGAATCGCCAAGATATTGATTGATAAATCCATGATGCGCTCTGATAATGGGGCCAAGTCTTGCATTGAGCAAACAAATAAACCCGAACGTTTCTTCCGGTGTCATGATTTCAGAAAGGCTGGTATAATTTCGGATATCAGTGAAAAGAACCGTAACAATTCTTTCTACCTGGTCGCCAAGTTTGACGTCAGTTATTAATTCATGTCCTAAAGATTTTAAAAATTCATAAGGAACAAATTTTCCGGTAGCGTCAAATATTTTGCGCATTGCGGCTTCTTTTTCCTGTGCTTCGCGAATATTTTTTTCATACAATAATGAACTTTCAATTGCTGATGAAGACTGCAAAGCAAGTGTTGTCAACAGTTTCAAAGAAGCAGCAGAATATACATCGGCTTCATTGCTTGCAAAAATGATCGCACCCATGATACGATGTTTTACTTTCAGCGCTGAATAGATGATCGATTTAATTTCAGGTAAAATGATTCCGGCATTTTGCAATGATGAAATATCAGTAAGAATTTCTGATTGGCCACTTAAAATAATTCCAAGCAGTAAAGGCAGCTCTTCATTTATTTTTTCTTCATGAAAAAATAATTCGTCGGTGGATGCTTCTACCACCAACCGGTTTTTTTCTTCATCCCACAGTACAACCACTCCGCTTTTTGATTTGATCACGTGAGCCGCTTCGTCAAGCGTAATCTCTGAAATTGCTTTGGCACCAATGGTTTGAGCCAGTTTATCAGAGAAATTAAAGATGAGATTAATTTCCTGGTAAAGATTTAAAACTTCTGTTCCGAGTTTTTTTCTTTCGGATTCTTTATTCAGAATATGCATTAAAAGCTCGGCGACAAAAGCTGATTTTTCATTTCCTTTTACAAACCCTATTGTTTCGTTTTCTAAAACCACAGGAAATTGAAATGCAGGAGACAGGTCATGAGACAGGTTATGAGACAGGTCATGACCTGTCTCTACGGAAAAAATAATTTTACCATTATTATCTTCCACACAAAAATCTGCGTTCAATTGCCTGGCTAAAGAATTGACAATGCTGATGGCTTCATTGTCCTTACTTAAAATATTTTTTAAACTGATTTTAGCCATTCCTACAGTTTTTCTTTTTTCAATAAAAAAATTACAAACCCAAAATTTCTTTCGCTTTGTCGAGGATCACTTCCGGATCGAAAGGTTTTGTCATATATAGATCCGCTCCAACTTCCTGACCTTTCTGGCGGTCCAGCTCCTGTCCCTTTGCTGTAAGCAACACAATAAAAACTTCATTGAGCTCCAGTTCTTTTTTTACTTTTCTGCAAACTTCCATACCATTCATTTTCGGCATCATCACGTCCAAAAAAACCAGTTGTGGTTTTTCTGTTTTGATGATCTCAAAAGCTTCTTCTCCATTCTGAGCGGAATAAAAATCCACACCTTCATCTTCCAGTTCTTCCAAAGTTTGTTCAAGCAACATCCTGATATGCGCTTCATCATCTACAATTAAAAGTTTTTGTTCCATTGTTTAGTTTTTAGTTCTTAGTTTCTTAGTTTTTAGTTAAAGAATTCGATTTATTAGTTTCTTTACTATTGAAGATCTGCACACTCCAGGCCTGACCCCAACCCCTTTCCAAAAGGAGAGGGACGTGCTCTGAATTTTCACATTTTCACATTTTCGAATTTTCACATCAGCACATTATCACATTAGCACATCAGCTTTACTGATAAATAAAAAACAACACATTCTCCAATCCTTTTTCAAACCGCAGGGTTTTTACGATTTCCTGTTTGCCGGAGTAAATAGAATTTAAAATAATGATGTCGGGTTGAGTGTCTATTGCATTTTTCACCAGCTCTTTTCCATCTGACTCTACTACCTGGTAGCCTTTTGTTTGCAATACATCTGTAAGAGAGCGAACTGCAGCACTATCTTCATCTACGACCATCACTTTTCTCTTTGATTTGCCCTGTTCCAATAAATTACCTACTTCCTGGAATAATTGAGCCGTGTCAATTGGCTTGGTCAGATAACGGTCAACGCCAATTCTGAAGCCTCTTGCCTTATCCTGGATGATGGACAAAATGATGATCGGAATATCCATTGTTTGCGGATCGTTCTTTAGAATCGCAGCCACATCAAAACCATTCATTTCCGGCATCATCACGTCGAGAATGACCAGGTCAGGACGGTTTTTACGAATGCATTCCAGAGCCTGTTTTCCGTTTGTAGCCTGTTCTATCAGGTAACCGGCTTCACTCAATTCCTGCTCAAGTAAAGAGCGGATAGAATCATCATCGTCTACTACAAGTATGGTAGCAGAGTGGCCATTCATTTTTAATTTAGAGAATACCACCTGCTCTTTCAATTGTTTTACCAGCTCGTCGAGATGAATCGGTTTTTGTTTTTTTACTTTTTTATTTTCTGAAGGAATAAATGGAATGGCGAAAGAAAAAGTACTTCCTTTTCCAACTTCACTTTCTACCCAGATGCGGCCACTATGATGTTCTACGATTTCTTTGCAGATTGGTAATCCAAGCCCGGTTCCTTTTGGTTTATCCGTTAAAGTATCACCACCTACCTGTTTAAATTGTTCGAAAACTGCTCCATAATCATCCTTTGCAATTCCGATCCCTGTATCGGAAACACTTACAATCACTTCATTATTTTTTTGACTGACTTTACAAATGACAGCGCCATGTTCAGTGAATTTTACCGCGTTTGAAAACAGGTTGATCACCACCTGGATCAATTTGTCCGGATCGCCAATGATATCAGGAATATCATTGTCAATTTTTTTAACGAGCTCAATTTTCTTTTGATCGAAAAGTGAAGTCGTTGCCAGGATCGCTCTTTCTGCAACTTCAGCAAGTGAAACATTTTCCTGGTTCCATTCCATTCTGCCGGCTTCAATTTTTGCCAGATCCAAAACGTCATTGATCAAATGCGTTAATCTTTCTCCTTCAGAAATCACTACCTGCAGATTTTCATTCACCTGGTTGATGGTTTTTTCAATTTTTGCATCCTGGTGATCAACGACAGGGAAAATTTTATCATTCAGTCTTTTGTTGATAATTTTTGCAAAGCCCAAAACAGAAGTCAGTGGGGTTCTGAGTTCATGGCTAACTGTAGAGAGAAATGCACTTTTCGCTTCATTGGCTTTTTCTGCCACTTTACTCGCTTTTTCCGCTTCCATTTTTGCCTTTTCCACGTCTTCAAAAAGCTGTGCGTTAGTTAAAGCAACACCAACAGATGAGGCAATGGTATTTAAAAGCCGTTCATCATTTTGATTGAACCGGTTTTGCTGTTCAGTACTTTGAATGCTTAATACACCAATAATTTCATCGCCAACGGGAATTGGAACACCTAGATATGATGATGCAGGAATTCCAATGTGTGCCAAATTAAACTCCTGGGTTTTTAAGGTTACATCCTTGTTGATCAATAATGACTCGCCGGTAGAAATAATTTTTGATGTAAGACCTTCGCCAAACTGCAACGGAGCCATATCATCGCCGTATTGGTAAGGGAAATCAATCATCTTTGTTCTCTTATTCAACAGAGCCAAATAAACAATGTTAGCTTTGAAAAGATCGCGCAACTGTTCGCCGACAAATTGAATCAGTTCGTTCGGATTTAATTGTGAAGTCAGCGCCTTACTGATATTATTTACCGTTGAAAGCTCAGAAGCTCTTTGTTTGGCATCTGCTAATAAATGAGTTGTTTCATCAAACAAACGCGCATTTTCCAGGGCCACGCTCATACTGTTGGTAAGGGTTGTTAACAGGCGCATATCCGATTCATTGAAAGCATTTTCCTTATCAACATTCTGAAGACTTACTGAACCTTTTACCAAATCCCCCACAATCATTGGAACAAACACAGCTGATTTCGGAGGTTTACCGGTAGTAACTCCGGAACTTCCATATTTCTTAGCGACTTCCTGGTAATTTTCATTGATTTGAATTGGTTTCCTTGTTTTAATCATTTCTTTATTTGCCCAGATCAGCGGCCGCGGTTCGCTGGTAAGATGAACTCCTTTTTCAATCGCATAATGCCAGTATTCCAGGCCTGAAGCGTGATCAAACGTGCGAATAACAAGGGTTTGGGTATCAGGGAAGAGATCGCATAAACGGTTTCCAACAAGATTATAAATCGCCTGAACATTCATTTCCCGTACAAGACCATCCTGTACATTATTAATGACTGCAAGCTCTGAGGTTCGTTGTTCGGTTTCTTTTAATAACCGATTGGTTTCATCAAAAAGTCTTGCATTCTCTAAAGCAACGCTCATACTGTTGGCAAGTGTTTCCAGCAATCTCACATTTGAATCAGTGAAGGCATATTCGGCATCTACATTCTGGATGCTGACATAGCCTTTAACCTCATTGCCAGACAGTAAAGGAACAAATAACAATGATTTTGGCATTTTGGTTCCACCAATAGCCTCTAAATGATATTTATCTTTTGCCTGCTTTTCTGTTTCAATATGGATCGTATGTTTTTCGTTGATCAGCAATTCCCGAAGATGGTTAAGTGGCCTTGAGCCTACTTTAATTTTTTCTCCATTTTCAATCGCATAATTAAAATTTTCTGTTTTCTTTTCAAGATCAAAGCTGGCAATAATTAAAACCTGTGCATCAAACAATTTTTGAATCCTGTCGCCTACCAGGTTATAAATTGCCTGCATGTCCAGTTCATTCGCAAGTCCTTCCTGAACACTGTTGATTACAGCAAGTTCAGCAGTACGCTGTTCTGTTTCTTTCAACAACCTGTTTGTTTCATCAAAAAGCCTGGCGCTCTTCAAAGCGACGCTCATGCTATTTACCAGTGTAGATAATAAACTTACATCTGATTCAGAGAAGGCATCTTCATGATCAAGATTCTGCAAGCTGATGACACCATTTACTTTTCCTCCGGACATTAAAGGTGCCATTACCATTGACTTTGCTGCCTGTCCATAAACAACAGAATTATCATATTTTGGCCTTTCTTTTTCCATCCCTTTATTGATTACCAGCATTTGCCCGGATTCAATAACATATTTTCGGAAGCCGGATGGCTTGCGCCGGCCAAGCATAGTGCGATCACCTTTTTCATAAGCGTATTTATCTTCAATAAAGCCTGTTTTGTGATCGAAAGTAGTAATGTCAATCACCTGTGCATTAAATACCTCACGAACTTTTTCTCCTACCAAAAGATAAATTGCGTGCATATCCATTTGTGCAACGAGACTTTCCTGAACGCTGTTGATGACCGCCAGTTCTGCATTTCTCTGTTCGGTTTCTTTTAATAACCGATTGGTTTCATTGAACAAACGCGCACTTTCCAAAGCAACGCTCATACTATTGGCAAGCGTTTTCAAAAGATTTACATCAGACTCAGAAAATGCATGCTCGTGATCGAGGTTTTGAAGACTGATGATTCCTTTTACTTTTCCGCTGGAAATTAATGGAACGTAGATCTGCGATTTTGGAACTTCACCGATAAGAATCTTATTTCCAAATTCATTCATTGCGCGGCCAACGTTTTCATTATGTAGCAGCATTTCACCGGTGTTGATCACATATTTGCGGAAGCCTTTTGGTTCTCTTGGTCCAAGTAAAGTGCGGTCACCTTTTTCATAGGCGTACTGATCTTCAATGATATTTCTTTGCGGGTCATACGTTACGATATCTATCACCTGGGCATTAAATATTTCGCGGATCTTTTCGCCAACCAGGTCATAAATGGAATTGATATCCAGTTGCGCTACCAACCCTTCCTGAACGCTGTTGATCACAGCCAGTTCTGCATTTCGTTGTTCTGTTTCTTTTAATAAACGATTGGTTTCATCAAACAGATTAGCGCTCTTCAAAGCCACGCTCATACTGTTTGCCAAAGTGACCAGCAGGTTTACATCAGCAGGAGAGAAGGCCTGTTCATGATCCAGGTTTTGCAAACTGATAATACCGTTGATTTCTCCGTTGCTGATCATTGGAACGAAAACAGCAGATTTCGGTTGTTCGCCGATGGTTACATAGCTTTCAAACTCTTTACTGTGCTTTTCCATATCCTGATTGATCACCATCACCTGCTGGGTTTCAATGATATGTTTTCTGAATCCCAGTGGCTCTCTTGCTCCCAATAATGTGCGGTCACCTTTCTCATATGCGTATCTGTCTTCAATCTCATTTTTATTTTTGTTGTAAGTAACAATGTCAATAATCTGGGCATTGAAAATTTCACGGATCTTTTCACCAACCAGGTCATAAATGGATTGAATGTCCAATTGAGCAACAAGACCTTCCTGGACACTGTTGATAACTCCAAGTTCTGCAGTTCTTTGTTTGGTTTCTTTAAGAAGGCGGGAAGTTTCATCAAAGAGTCGTGCGCTTTTCAACGCCACACTCATGCTGTTTGCTAAAGTAACGAGCAGATTTAGGTCAGAAGAAGAAAAAGCATTTTCGTGATCCAGATTTTGCAAACTGATAATTCCCGTTACTTCTCCGGAGGTGATCATAGGAACAAAAATGGCAGATTTTGGTTGTTCTCCGATGCTGACATAGCTTTCATACTCCTTGCTTTTACCTTCCATATCTTCATTGATCACGAGTGGCTGTTGTGTTTCAATGATGTGTTTCCTGAATCCTGATGGTTCTCTTGCTCCCAGCAAAGATCTGTCACCCTTTTCGAATGAATAACGGTCTTCTATTATGTTCTTGTTCTTATCGTAAGTGGCAATATCAATGATCTGTGCACTGAAGATATTGCGGATCTTTTCGCCAACGAGATCGTAAATGGATTGCATCTCCATTTGGGCTACCAAACCTTCCTGAACGCTGTTGATAACAGCAAGCTCTGAAGTTCGTTGTTCAGTTTCTTTTAGTAACCTGGTTGTCTCATCAAATAGGCGTGCATTTTCCAAAGCAACACTCATACTGTTGGCAAGTGTTGTCAGCAGGCTTACATCAGATTCGGTAAAGGCATTTTCATGATCTACATTTTGAAGACTAACATTTCCAGTTACTTTTTCACCAAGCACTAAGGGCACAAATACTGCTGATTTAGGGATTTCACCTTCGAGGTTTGCTTCTTCAGAAAACAGCCTGATATATTTTTCAAAGTCCTGATTAATTATCTCAGGTTTTTTTATTTCAATTAGATGCTGTGAGAAATTGTCCATTGGCCTCGGATCGATAACAAGTCTTTCTCCTTTTTCAATTGCATAATTGAAAATTTCTGCCCCGCTTTTATAATCAAAACTCCTGATAACGACTGATTGCGCATCAAACAAATCCCTGATCCGGTTCCCTACTAAAGTGTAAATTCCTTCCATATTCATTTGGGCAACCAGTCCTTCCTGCACACCATTAATTATTGCCAGTTCAGTATTCCGTTGCTCAGTTTCTTTCAACAGTCGCGTCGTTTCATCGAAGAGTCGTGCATTTTCCAAAGCCACACTCATGCTGTTGGCAAGTGTTCCTAAAAGATGAACATCGGAATCGCTAAAAGCATTTTCATGATCCATATTTTGCAAACTGATAAGGCCGGTTACCTCCCCGGATTTAATCATCGGTACAATCACAAGAGATTTTGCAAGTTCACCTGATACAACGACACTGCCTACTTCCTTACTTTTAGCTTCAATATCTTTATTCACTAAAACAGGCTTTTGCGTTTCAATCACTTTTTGACTGAAACCTATTGGCTTCATTGCCGGAATTATAGTTCTGTCACCTTTTTCATAAGCATACTTATCTTCTACCAGATTCGTTTTTTTGTCATAAGTGGAAATAAAAATCATTTGTGCATTAAAAATCTGCCTGATCTTTTCTCCCACCAATTCGTAGATCGCATTGATATCTAACTTGGCTGCCAATCCTTCCTGTACACTATTGATCACTGCAAGTTCTTCCACTCTTGCACTTAACTGACTGGTTCTTTCTTTGATTGTTTTTTCCAGCTCGCGATGCTTTTCTTCTAATTGGCGTGTCCGGTATTTGATGAATAAGTAAATCAGAAAAATTCCAACCAGAGCATAAAGTAAATAGGCCCACCAGGTAGCGTACCACGCTGGTAGTACGGTTAATGGAAAAACCGCTGCTTCACTGATCTTTCCGTAAATATTCTTTGCCCTTACATGAAAAGTATATTTTCCTGCCGAGAGGTTGGTATATTCTTTATAAGTGTTTTTATCCCAATCACTATATCCTTTTTCAAAGCCTTCCAGCCAGGTCTGGTATTGGGTTTTGTCTTCATTTTCATAAAAAGGAGTAGCATAATCAAATCGCAGCGAATTGTTTTTAAATTTTATTTCCACGGGTTTATTTTCTGTTCCCTCAAGTGGGTTTAGTGAATTTTTCCTGGAAGTAATTCCTGAAATTATTGTTTTATAAGGTTGATCAGCATTCACTTTTATTTTTGAATCATACCGGATCAATTGATCGTCAGCTAAAAACCATACAATATTATTATCATGAATGTCATAGTAATCTCCGCCTCCAACCATATTCATAATTGGCATTAATGAAGTAGAATCTATCCGGTATTTACCTGCAGATTCGGGAGTTGCAATGAGAAGTGATGAAACTGAATTTAAACTTTTGAAAGCCGCCAGGGTAATTTTGCCTTTACTATCTTCTCTTCCTGAAAAAAAATGTTTTCCTAATACAGAAGCTGTTTCAAAATGTTTTTTTGCCTCATTATATATCATAGTGGAGGAATCTGTAAGAAAATAAATTTGGTGATTGATCGAAAAAATGCGCGAATAAAATCCTGTCAATCCCTGCTCTTTTCCAAAAGTTTCTACTTTTGATTTTGAAACGTCCGGTTGTCCATTTTTATCAAAGAAAGGGGTAACACGAATCGCTTCGCCAGTTTGAGAGCCTGCCCAGGTGCGGCCGTTCTCATCTTCAGCAATACCAAAAATATTAGGAGGTGTTTTTGGAAAATATCCCAGATATTTCCATCCGGTTGCTTTGCTATGATCACGAACGAAAAGTGTTAATCCAAAAGTGGTGGCTCCATAAAGCAAATCCGGGTATTTTTTTGAAATAAATAAATGAGATAATTTTAAACTATCATTTACAGAAGGCTGCACCAGCGCTACTTTACCGTCTTTTACCATGTAAAGACCGGCTGCCGGAATCAATAAAGTATTTCCATCGGCAATTACAGTAAATATTTGATCACGTGGAACCTGATTCACCATCTGAAAATTATCAGCAGCCGGATTATAACGAAGCAAACCATTATTGGAACCGACATATAAACTTCCATCCGGAAGCCGTGCCATAGATAAAGGAGCAGCAGAAATACCGGATTGGGAATTAAACGTTGTAAAGGGTGAATTGATATCTACTTTAGAAATTCCATTGTCTGTGGCAAGCCATAATGCACCTCTTTTGCCTGTCACAAAATCGTAAACAATATCGCTTGCAAGCCCGGTATTTTTATTGATTATTTGTTTGATTTTGCCTTGCGGATCAATTATAACTACGCCACGACCAAGAATGGACAAGGCATAATTTCCATTGATCTGAATGCCTCTATATACGAGTGTATTCTTAATTAAACTATCAATGGGTGAGGGGAAAGCCTTAAAGCTTTTGCCATCAAAAATATACAACCCACGGGTAAAAGTCGCTATCAGATATTGATGTGAAGCAGAATCATTGCTTTCATTATACGGCAACATAACCTGCATTCTTTCTTTTCCTAAAAACTCACTGTTCGGAATTAATACAAGTGAATCATTGATCATTTTAAAAAGGCCTTTGCCTTGTTGATGGATATATAAAACTCCATCAAGATAGAAGCTGTACATAAAGTGCGTAACAGGATCCCAGGTTTTTGTAATCCATTTGTTGCCGCTTTTAGTGAGCCGAAATAATCTTTCACGGGTTTGAAAATAGATATCCTTTCCAGCTACTTGTATAGACCACACATCAGTAAAATCCTGCTTGTTTTTAGGAACATATTTTGAAAGAGAAAACTCAGCGGTTTTGCCAAGACTGTCAGGACCGAGATAGCCAAAATTATTTGAACCTCCATAATAAATAATTCCATTTGCATCTTTTTTGAAGCATCTGTTTATTAAACCTTTTCCGAGGGCACTGATCTTGATCCAATGCACTCCATCATATTGTAGAATGTCGCTTCCCGCAGTCGGATTTCCGAAATACATAAGACCGTCATTACCCTGGATAACGCTCCAGTTGGTATTCAATCCATCATACAACTGTGGCGAATAATTTTTTACAAAGGGCAAGCCTTTTTCATTTCCCGGCTGACCGAAAACCGGGACTAATATGCAAAGAAAGAAAATGGTAAAAATCCCTTTACTATAAAATACTTTGGTAAAAGCAATCAGATTCCGGTTCATATATTTTTGTTGAACGGTGATGAATTCTTAAAAATTCAGAGGCTAAGGCAATAATTTTTTACAGAGTATCGGTGGAAGAAAACTGAGAATCGGGAGTAAATGTAATATAAACTTTCTAGAATAAAAACACAGTCATTATAGATTTACAAAGCCGGTAATTTCTAAAACAAAAAGCTTCCGCAGTTTTTGCAGAAGCTTAAGTAATTTATCCTGGGGGTTTATGGTTTCAGGAAAAATTGTTGCCATTTAAGGCTTTGTTTTCATTGGGATAATTATTTTTTCATTTGATATTGGCATCAAAAAAAATTAGAAGTTGACTGATATCGGATTATTGGTTTTTCCCGGATTAGAGGAATATTTATTTTTCAATGGATTTGGATTTCTGATTAATGTTTGTTGAACATCAATCAACTTCTGGAGCAAAGATAGAGCGGGCCGGTATGGTTGGCAAGAGCAGGATTGCTCTTTTTTACTATTAATAAATTTACCGTCAGGATCGTATAATAACGGGATTAGCAGCAGCTAAATTACTTTTCAATAAAACGTATAAATACTACTTTTGATTGGATTATTAGGTTAATATAACAGATTTATTAACCGATTATTCCTTATTGCTACCTTTTCCCATACATTCTTCACACCTGTAATAACATTCCTTTCAACTTTTTATTCCAGCCCATCTAAGGTTTTCTATCCTATTTTTGTTCGCTAAAAAAAATCTAACGAAAATTCTTTTATGGTAAACAGAAGAGTATTAACGCTCGATGAATTCACCATTCGTGAAATGCGTGCTTTTCCAAAGGCAACGGGTGAACTGGCCGGACTTCTAAGAGATATCGGACTGGCAGCAAAAAGGGTAAATGTAGAAGTAAATAAGGCAGGATTGGTGGATATTCTCGGTGAAACCGGAAATGTAAATGTCCAGGGAGAAGAAGTGAAACTACTGGACGAATTTGCAAATGATCAGTTTACCCGCGTTTTACGCCATGGAATCAGTTGTGCCGGAATTGCCAGTGAAGAATTAGACGATTTTGTCATTTTCGACAATGAGATCAGCAGAAATTCAAAGTACATCTGCATGTACGACCCTTTGGATGGAAGCAGTAATATTGATGTAAATGTTTCTATCGGAACAATTTTCAGCGTGTATAGAAGAGTAACAGAAATAGGAGAACCTGTTAGCAAAAAAGATTTTTTGCAAGCCGGCAATCGCCAGGTAGCGGCCGGTTACATCATTTATGGCTCATCTACCATTTTGGTATATGCTACCAAAAGAGGCGTGAATGGATTTACATTAGATCAATCTATTGGAGAGTTTTGCCTGAGCCATCCTGATATAAAATGCCCGGAAAACGGGAAAATGTATTCTGTAAATCATGGAAATTATTTTAGTTTTTCTGAAGAAATAAAAAAATATATTGAATGCTGCCAGAAAAAAAATAAAACGAATGGCGGACCTTATACACAAAGATATATCGGCAGCATGGTGAGCGACGTTCATCGTAATTTAATACGCGGAGGAATATTTTTATATCCGGGAACAAAAGAAAAACCTAATGGCAAATTGCGTTTACTGTATGAGTGCAATCCTTTGGCTTATATGATCGAGATCGCCGGTGGAAAAGCCACTGACGGCACACAAAGAATCCTGGAAAAAGTACCTACAGAATTACATGAACGAACGCCTTTTTTTATCGGAAGCTTGAAAATGATGGAAGAGCTTGAAGGATATTTGTCAAAAGTTGAAGGTTCGAAGGTTGAAAGTTGAATTCTTCAATTCGAGTAATTCGTGTTCAAAATTCGTGTTTAAAAAATTAGCATTTTAAAAAATTAGTGTTCAAAAATTGCGCAATCAAAATAAAAATGAAAACAATTATCTCAGTAAAAGATCTCAAAAAAAATTATGGCAAATTCGAAGCCGTAAAGGGAATTTCTTTTGATGTTTACGAAGGAGAAATATTTGGGCTGCTTGGGCCAAACGGCGCAGGCAAATCAACTACTTTAGAAATCATAGAAACGCTTCGCGATAAAACTTCCGGAAAGATCATTGTAGATGGATTAGACCTGGATCATGATGCTTCTCAAATAA
>Ga0134125_10003603_pt1 | contig 17882 bp, 6 predicted proteins | sample KB31751_FD_96464 | JGI IMG/M metagenome (GOLD analysis project Ga0134125, IMG submission 96464) | Terrestrial soil microbial communities with excess Nitrogen fertilizer from Kellogg Biological Station, Michigan, USA - KB3-175-1 | ecosystem: Environmental > Terrestrial > Soil > Unclassified ...
ATCGTGCCGACCGCGGCATTGATGTTGTGGCCCGCCGTCAGCGTGGCGTTACCCACCGTCGCCGTCACCGTGCCCAGGTTGATATCTCCCGCCGTCGCCGTCAGGCTCGCGTTGTTGCCGGCCGTGACCGTGCCCAGCGAGATATCCTGCCCCGCCGTCAGCACCGCATCCGTGCCGGCGGTGATCGTGCCTGCCGCCGCGTTGATGCTGTGGCCCGCCGTAAGCGTCGCGTTGCCCGCCGCCGCCGTCACCGTCCCCAGGTTGATGTCCCCCGCCGTTGCCGTCAGGCTGGCGTGGTTTCCGGCGGTGAGCGTGCCGAGCGAGATATCCTGCCCCGCCGTCAGCGTCGCATCCGTGCCCGCCGTGATCGTGCCTGCCGCGGCATTGATGCTGTGGCCCGCCCTCAGCATGGCGTTACCCGCAGCCGCCGTCACCGTGCCCAGGTTGGTGTCCCCCGCCGTTGCCGTGAGTGTGGCGTTGTTCCCGGCAGTGAGCGTGCCGAGCGAGATATCCTGCCCCGCCGTCAGGGTCGCATCCGTGCCCGCCGTAACCGTGCCCGACGCGGCATGGATGTTATGGCCCGCCGTCAGCGCGGCGTTGCCGGCTGTCGCCGTCACCGTGCCCAGGTTGATGTCGTGGCCGGCGGTCAGCGTGGCGTCTTGAGCGGCGGTGATGGAGACCGCCTGGATGTTGGCGCCCGCGTCGAGTTTGGCCTGGTTGCCGGCAGTCACCGTCTGGGCCTGGATGTTGCCCGCAGAGGTCCGCAGCACGGCGCTGCCGCCGGCGCTGACCGTATCCACGGTAATGCCCTGGGCGGCCTGCAACACCGCGTCGCCGGCGGTGACGATGACTGATCCGGGATCAATGACCCCCTGCCCGGCCACCAGGGTGGCTCCGTTGCGCGCCTGCACCAGGCCAAGGACGATGTTCCGGCCGGCATCGAGTTGCGCCGTTCCGCCGCTCACCACCCTGCCGTTACTCAGAATGATGTCCCGGCCGGCGTGCATGGTGGCGCTGCCGCCGGTGGTCAGCCGGCCGCTCGCCAGATCAATGCTGCCGTTATGGGCATTGAGCGTGGCGGATGCGCCGGCGTTCACGTTCTCCACGGCGATGCTGTCGCGGGCGTCGAGCAGGGCGTCGGCCGCGTTGAGGACGCCGCTGTTCTGGACGATATCCTGGCCCGCGGTCAACTGCGCCAGGCCCTGTGCCGTCAGGTTGCTGAAGACCAGATTTTGGCCCGCCGTCAGGTTGGCGTTCACGCCATGGATGCTTCCCCCGGCGTCCAGCAGCGAAAGCCCGGCGCTCAGATTGACGTTGCCCTCCGTGCTGTCCACATTGCCGGCGATCAGGTCTCCCTGCAGGCTGGTCAGCGTCACGCCGTTCGAGCCTTCCACCCCGGCCGCGGCGGTGATCAGGTTCTGTTGCGCCACCGCGCTGATCGTGCCCAGGGGGCTCAACAGATTCCCCGCCGCCGTCAGGCCGCCGGCGCTCGTCAGCGAAATCTGGCTGCTGCCCGACCCATAGCGCACCTGGGACTGGCCACCCGTGGGCGCCAAGCCCTGGAAGTTGATGATGCCGGCGCCCGGCGTGGCCGCGATGTTTTGCGTGGTGAGGTCGAGGTTCGCGTCCTGGCTGCCGATGGAGACCGCGCTCGGTCCGGCCAGCGCGCCCAGTTGCCCGTTGCCGGTGATCTGGCCGGCGCCGGTGAAGCTGAGCACGCCGCCCAGGCCGGTATTGATGTTGCTCACCAGCGGTTCGCCGCCCTGCGACTGCAGGTAGTTGAGGAAGCTGGTGTTCGTCTCCCCCGCCGCGGTCACGGACGAATGCAGCCCACCGCTCGGATCAATCTGGAAATTGATGCCTTCGAAGCCGCTGGCGATCAGCCCCTGGTTGTTCAACGTGATCTGTGACTGCGGGTTGGCGGCGCCGTGCACGTTCACCTGGCCGCCACCCGCCAGCCACTGGCCGCTGCCCACGTTGTAGGTGGTGTTGGCCGCCGGTCCGTTGACCAGCTCGGGTATGGTTACGTCAAAGCCGGGCAGGATTTCGACCGTGACCAGCTGCACCCCCTGCACATTGGCCGGATTGAGGTTCAAGTTGACGTTGCCGCCCGCCAGAATCTGGTTGAGCCCGACCTCCGGCGCCGCGACGCCGTCCGCCAGGCCTTCGCTGGGCGTCAAATCAAGGCTGATGTCGTTGCGCGCCGTGGCCGAAACCGTCGGCATCACCAGCGGGCTGTCCCCGCCCGGTACCAGCACCGTCGGCTGCACCGTCATCGGGCCCACGGCCACGTTCCCATTCACCGCATTCGGGCACAATCCGCAGCCGTAGCTGCCGGGCGCCGCGCTGCCGATGGAGCCGTGCGGCGCGTCCAGCGTCAGCCCGTTCACCGAGATCAGGTTGGAGAGGACGTCGAGGATGTCGCCGCCCTGGTTGGTCACCGACAGGCTGCCCGGACCATCCTGGATGGCCCCATTGAACAGCACGTCGCCGGCGCCGTTGTTGCTGATGGTGATCGCCGTCGGGCTGGTGTTGGTCACAAGGTGCGGCACCATCAGGTCGCTGGCCGCGGTGATGTTGATCCCCGAATCGTCCGCGCTCAGCGCGATGGGCGACAGTTGACCCACGATCAGGTTCTTGCCGCTGTTGTTGGTGATGTTGACGTAGGGCAGCATGGCCTGTTCGTTGATGGTGGGGGTGCCGAGCAGCAGGCCGCTGGGCACGTTCAGGTTGATGGCCAGCGGCTGGTTGACCACATCGCCCAGCAGGATGCTGGAGGCATCCTCGCCCGCGATGGTGATGTTGCCGCCCGCTTCCGGCTGGCCGTCGGCGCCGATCACCAGGCTGGCGCCACTCGCTCCGTTGACCTGGTTGATCACCGAATTGAGCACGATCCGGCTGGCCGGGTTGAGCACCCCGCCGGTCTGGGTATGCACGCTGCTCCCCAGCAGCTTGGGCACCCACTCGGTCACCCACTCGGTAATCTTCTTGACGATCCAGCCGATGATGGGGATGTCCTCCACCTTGCTGACCACCTTCTGCACCTGCTCGGCGACATAGATGATCTTGGAAACACCCGACACGTGGGGGTTCTGCGCGTAATCAATATTGGCCGGCAGCAGGCTGCTGACGTTCAGCTCCCCGGTGGTGATGGTCGAGCCGCTTTCCAGGTTCACCAGCGGCGTCAACGTGAAGTTGTTGGCGGTGTCCGCCACCACGGCGCCGGTCACCGATTGGGTGCCGGCGGTGGCGTTGCTGTGGCCGGAGATGTTGTTGTTGGCGTTGTTCGGATCGCCGATGCTGGCCAGGATGTTGACCACGCCCGCGTCCAGGCTGGCGCCGTTGAGCGCCTCCACGGTGGGTCCCGCGTTGACGTTCAAGTTTGAAAACGCGATGCCGTTGGCGTCGAGGCCGTTCTCCGCATTGGCGGTGGTGTTGACATCGCTCTGCAGCCAGGGCAGGGTGGCGCTCAGCTCCAGCGTCCCCGCCTGCAGCGAACCGCCCACCGATACAGTCGGTGCTTCATTCACCGTGGTGCTGGCCGCCGATTCCAGGATCTGCATGCCCGCCCACCCCGACGTGTCCATCCAGGCGTTGCTGGTGGCGGCCGCAGTCGCCTCCGCCAGCAGGTTGGCGTCGCCCGACACGTTCAGGCTCCCGTTGTACAGCAGCTGGGTGGTGTCCTGGAGGTTGGTGCTGGCCGTGGTCGCGGCGCCCAGCACCACGCCCGAACCGGTGCCGCCGGTGGCCGTGTCCTTGTCCACGTTGTTGTTCGAGCTCACCGTCAGCGCGGCGCTGCCGCCGCTGATGCTGCCGCCCACCAGCAGCTGGTTGCGGTTGTTCAGCGTGGCGCTGGTCTGGGTCGTGCCCCCGGCGGCGAAATTGATGTCGCCCGCCTTGGCGTCCGCGGATGCCTCGGCGCGGTTGTCCGCCAGGCTCTGAATGATGCTGGCCACCGAGGCGTCCAGGCTGCCGCCGATGCTCAGCGTCTGCGTCGGCGCCAGTTGGGTGTTGGCGAAGGTGAAGTAGCCGTCCACAAGGCTGTCGGAGTCGGTGGCCGAGGTCGCCCCGGAAGCAAACTGATTACTCTGCGCCAGCAGGCTGGCGTTGGCGCCGGTGAAACTGCCGTTGGCGATCAACTGGAGCGAGGGGTTGTCGAGCACCCCCGTCTTGCCGTATCCCACGTTGATCGCGCCGCTCGCCCCCGCGTCCACCGCCCCCGTCACCGAGGCGCTGTCGGTCGCGGTGATATTGAGGTTGGGCGCCGCTGCCACGCCCGTCAGTACCGCGCTCACCTGCGGGTTCACCTGGATGGGAGAACCGCTCAGCGTCCCCACCAGCGCGCCCGCGCCGTTCAGCCCGCCGCCCTGTTGCACGGTGGCGTTGGCGCTGTCGGTATCGTGCTGCGTGGCCTGCACCGTGATCGTGCCCGTGCCGTCGGTGCCGCCGGTCACCGTGCCGCCCAGCAGCGCCGTGGTGCTGCCGCCCAGATCAAAGTTGGCCACCGAAACCCCCACCGTCAGCGCGCCGTAGGTATTGGCGGCGGCGGTCGAACTCACCGTTCGGTTGGTGTTCGCCTGCACCGTGGCATCGTTGGCCGCGGTAATCGTCCCCGACTGGGTGGCGCTGTTGCTCGCGCTGTCCTGCACGTCCGGCAGGGAGCCGTGCCCGTTCAGTGCGCCCGCGCCGATGCCGCTGGCAGTCGCATCCAGGGTCTCGCGCAGCTCGCTGTCCAGGTCCACGCTTCCCTGCGTGCTGGTCAGCGTCCCCTGGTTGGCCACCTTCGTCACGCCTTCGCTGGTGATGTCGGCCAGCGAGGCCCCGCCCACCGCAATCCCCGCCTCGGCCGCGCCCGCGGCCACAGAGAGGTTGTCGGTGTTGCGTGCGATCAGGTCAATGTCGTGCTGGCTGGTGATCGGGGCTGCATCCACCAGCGCCTCGTCGGTCGCCTTCTCGGTGACCTCGACATCGCCCACCGCGGCTCCCACGCCCGCCGCCGCCGCGCCCAGCACGCCGGTCGGCACCCCGGAGATGTCCAGCAGCGAGGTCGGCAGATCCTCGGGAATCGTGTCCGTGAGGTCGGCCTCCAGATTCAGTCCGGCTACATTCAATTGCGCCCCGCCGGCGATCTCCGCCCGCGTGGTGCCCTCGAAGTTGATGTACTGCAGGAAGCCGTCGCCGCCCAGCACGCCCGCCACTGCCGCGCCGCTCAGCGCCGCCACCTGGCGGTTCGTGGTCGCGTGTACCGTCAGCCCGCCGCTCGTGACCTGCGCGTCGCCGGCGATGAAGGCCGCGTTGTTGCTCTCGTCGGTAATGCTGGCGTAGGGCACATTGATCGCGCCCAGGCCCAGGCCGCCCGCCAGAGTGGCGTTGTCGAAAGTGTCGGTGAACAGCGATTGGATGGCCGCCGCGCCCGTGGTCGTGAGCTGCGAACCCGCGCCCACGTAGGCGCTGGTGTTGGCCTGCACCGTCGAAAGCAGCACCGAAGCTCCCAGCGCCACCCCGCCCAGGCTGACGCCGCCCACCACGGACGAATCCGCGAACCGGTCGCTCGCCTGAATCGCCGCCGTGCCAAACGTTCCCGTCGCCCCGCCGCTGCAACCGCTGGTCGTGGTGCAGGAGCCGAAGTAGGCCGCCGTGGTCGGGGTGTAATCCTCGATCTGCACCGTCCCGTTGATACCCACGATGCCCGCGGCCACCGAAGCGTCGTACTCGGTCAGGTCTTCGCTCGACAGCGCGCTGATGGCCAGCGCCCCGCGCGCATCCACCGTCGCGTTGTTGTTGACGCCCGCCGAGGTGAGCTTGGTGAAGCCCGAGGGCGAGGTGCTGGCGTCGCCGTTGGCCGAATTCTGCAGGTCACTGTCCAGCGTGCCGGTGAACGCGCCCGGCACCAGGTCGAGCGGACCGGCCAGGTTCACCGCCGCCCCCACGCCCACCCCGTACAGATCAATGCCCGCCGCCAGCGCGCCCGAACCCGACAGCAGCGTCGTGCCGCTGTTCGCCAATACATCCACGCCCTGCAGCGCATTGGCGGTGGTGGCGTTGTCGGCGCTGGTATTCACCTGCGCGCCGGAATCTATGTAGGCCTGCGTGGTCTCGGAGATGTTGTTGAGCACCACCGAGCCTTCCACCGACACGCCCAGCGTCACGGCGCCGCCGGCGGCGATGGTCATCAGGTTGTCGTTGCTGTTGGCGGTTACCGCCAGACCGTTGATGAGTCCGTCGGCGGCGGCGCCGTGGTTGTTCACCAGCGCGCCCGTGCCGCCGCGCTGGCCCAGAGCGGTGACCTGGGCGCCGGCGCCGACATCGGCGGTGGTGGTGGCGTCAAACGATACCAGCGACACCGCTCCGCCCACGCTGACTTCGCCCGCGATACCCAGCGCGCCGTCAATCGTGGTCAGGCTGCCGCTGCGGTTGGCGCTTACCACCACGTTGCCCGGCGTATACAACACCGCGTCCGGCGCCACCTCGGCGGTGGTGGTCGAGGATCCCAGAATGGCGCTCGCCGCCCCGTCAATCGCCACCGTTCCGCCCAGACCGCCCGACCCGCCCACCGACCACAGGTTGCTGTCCAGGTTGGCCTGGGCGCTGATCAGCCCGTCTGCCTGAATGTTGCCGCCCAGCGAGGCCTTCACCGTGCGGTCGAGGAACTCCACATCCGCCGCCGCGCCCACGTTGGCCGTGCCCGCGCCGCTGATCTGCCCCACCACATCGAGAATCTGAGCCGTGTCGCCGGCCTCCACCCGCACCGCCTGGCCGGTGGCCGCGCCGGTGTTGTCGGCGTTGACCGTGGCCCCGCCGGCGATGGCGGCCTCGACGTCTTCGTTGAAGTAGTTCAGCGCCAGCGAAGCGGCGATGGCCGCGGTACTCGCGCCCGCCACCCCCGCCACGATCGTATCGGCCCCGCCGCTCGCCTGGGCGCTCACCAGCAGCCCTTTCACTGGGTCGTTGCCGTAGTTCAGCACCGTGCCGTTGCCCAGCGCCGTCAGGCTGGCATCCGGGCCCACCGTCGCCTTTACCGTGCGGTCCAGCAGCGGCTGATTCTGAATCGAAATCGCCCCCGCCAGCCCCACTCCGGCCTGGCTGCCGCCGCCCAGGCTGCCCACGATCAGCAGCAGTTGGCTGGTGTCGTTGGCGCCCACCACGGCGCTGCCCGGGGTGGACAGGGTTCCGTCCACGGTGGCCTCGGTGTCGTTCTGAATCTCGTCCTTGCTCGCCGAACCGCCCAGTCCAACTTCGTTGCTCACCCCCAGCGCCGCCATGATCGGCAGCAGTTGTTCGTCGGTCTCCGCCGTCACCTGGGCATTGCCGGCCGCGTTGACCTTCGCCCCCTGATCGATGCCGGCGGTGGTGGTGTTGGTGTAGTTGGAAATATCCAGCGCCGCGCCCAGCCCGAACGAACCCGAGTACGACAGCGCCCCCGCCACCGCCAGCGCCCGGTCGGCAGCGCGCGCGCCCACCGTCAGGGTGTCGGCGTTGACCACGGCTCCGCCGCCCAGCTCCGCCGTGGTGGTATTGGTAATGACGTTGTTGTTCACCGCGCCCGCCAGCGATGCCCCCTGACCGACCGCGATCCCGCCGCCCGCCGAGATCGTCAGCAGATCGCCGGTGTTGTCCGCCTTGACTTCCAGCCCGCTCACATTGCCCGGCGTCCCGTTGCCCAGCAGTTGCGCTTCCACCGTGCCGTTGAGCACTTCGGCAGTGGTGGTCTTGCTGAAATCGTTGCGCGCGAACGCGCCCCCCAGCGTCAGGCTGGTTTTGCCCGTGGTGGCCAGCGCCGCCGCCAGACCGCCCGACACCGCGAAGGAGCTGTCGCCGGCATCCACCTTCACCGTTCCCGGCGTGATCACGTTGGCCCCGTCGGCGATCGCCGCCAGCGTGGTGTCGGTAATGTCGTTGATGGCCACGTTGCCGCTGATGCCCAAGCCAAACTTGCCCGAGCCGCCGCTCTTGCCCACCTCCGACGTCCCGCCGCCCTCGCTGCCGCCACCCGCGCCGGTTCCGGTGGACGTCTGGCCCGTGGCGGCCTCCGCCGCCAGGCTGATGTTCCACAGGGTCTCGTCCGCTTGCGCCTGCACGTTGACGTTGCCACCCGCTTCCACCGCGCCCACGCCCGCCGAACGCGTGTTCGCCGGGTCGCCGATATAAGCTTCCACGTCATTCGTGAACTGGTTCCAGCCCACCGTCGCGCCCACTTCAGCGTTGCCCCCGAACCCCAGAGCTCCGCCGATGGTGTAGTCCTGCAAGGTGTTCGCGGCATTGACGTCCACATCCTGCCCTGCGGTCACCAGTGCATTGCTGCCGATCGTTCCCTTGGCCGTATCGTTGGCCGTGATCCAGCCGAAAGCGCCGTTGATGCCGAACTTGGAGGCGTTGTCTCCCGCCTGCGTGACGTTGATCAGCGTCTCGTTGCCGTTGCCCGCCACCTTCACGTTGCCCAGTGTGGCCGTCGCCTGCGCCCCGTCATTAATGGAAGCGATCGCCGAGTTGGTCAGCGTTACTCCGTTGTAGCTGCCACCCAGCGCGGCTTCGCCCTTGGCGCCGGGATTGAGGTCCTTCAGTTGTCCGATCGAAGCCGCCATGCCGCTGATATTGATCAGGTAGGCGTTGGCGTTGGCGTTCACGTTCACATCGCCCTGCGACGAGGTCAGCACCGCGCCGTTGGTCACCGTTGCGGTCGCCTGGTTGGTGATGCCCAGAATGTTGACGCTCCCCGCCACCCCCACCTTGTCACCCGAGGCGCCGGTGTTGACGAAGGAAGTGACCAAGTTGCCCAGCCCGAGGTTGTCGTTCAGAAACTGCGCAATGCCGTTGCTGTTGCCGGGATTGAACAACGACACGATGTCGCCCCCCAGCGATTGCGTCGCATCCCAGTCCTTCTGATAGGCGGCGCCATCGGTGATCGAGTTCGGCGCCACGAAGCTGAAATTGTCAAACTCGCCCGGAATACTGGTGAAGGCGCTCAGATCGAACGGGTTGGGCAGCTCGGCGTCGGCATTCACCGCCACCCCCGCCTGTCCGCTCAGTTGCCCGCTCACCGTGGTGGTCGCGGTGTTGCTGAAACCGGCGTAGGCCACGCCCCCGCCCAGCCCCACCTTGCTGCCCCCCGAGGTGCCCGCCGCATCGCTGTGCGGCTTGTCGGTCGCCGTCGAGGCCACCGCCGCGTGGCCCACCGTCGCCGTCCCGCTGCCGCTCAACGTCGCCGTCGCCGCGTTGCTGCTCTCCAGATACGAAACCGCCCCCGCCAGCCCCAGCGGACTCGAACCGCTCTCCGACTTGGGCTGCACCTTGCTGCCGATCTTCGATAGATAATCCGCCAGCCGCCCCAGGAAGGGAATGCCTCCCGACGCCGTGTCGGTCACCGTGCTCAGCGACGAATCGTCGCTCACCGACGAGGAGGAGTTCACCGCATCCGTCAGATTGTTGGAAACCGCCGTCAGATTCAGGGCCGGCGTGGTGCTGCCGTCGCCGGCGACAAGATCCGCCCCGCTGGCGGTGGCGCTGCCGCTGAGTGTGGCGTTGGCCTGCGAGCTGTACGATCCCAGCGCCACCCCGATCCCCACCAGACCGTTGTCGGCCGCCGCCGCCCCTGCCGCCGTCGAGAAGCTGTTCTCGTTGTCGGCGCCGATGGCCACCGTCTGCGCCTGCACGCTGCCGGCCAGCGTGGCGTTGGAAACCGAGCTGGCCTGCCCGTACGCCGCCGCCGCCGAGGGCGTCCCCGGCCCGATGGCCGAAGGATTCAGGCTCAGGGTGTTGGAAATGTTGGCGTTCTGCTGAAAGGCCCCGCCGGCTTTGAGCACCGCATTGGCGGCCACGATGGCGTTGGCCGTGGCATCCGCCGCCCCGTAGCTGAAGCTGCCCACCGGCGCCACCGTCGAGATGGTGGTCGAGGCGTCGCTCTCCGCCTTGAGGGTCAGGTTGCCCGCGGCGGTCAGTACCGCCTGCCCGTTCCCGCCACCCACCTGCACGCTGGCCTTGCTGGTGGCCGTGTTCCACGCCGCGTTGCCGGTCACCTCCCAGGGGAACGTGGTCAGATCGCTGAACGGGTTCAATTGGCTGCCCAGCGTGTCGCTGGAGGTCGCCGAGGCGGTGGCCTCAACATCAATATTGTTGGCGTTCAGCGTGGCATCGCCCACCGTCACCCCGGCGGTGGCGTTGGCCAGCCGGTCGGTGTCGCTCTGGCTGGCCAGCAGGTTGATGTCGCCGGTTCCGGCGTCCAGCGAGGCGGCGGCGCTGCCGCCGTCAATGGTGATTGTTCCGCCGGAGATGTGGATCGCCTGCCCGGTCTGCAAGCCGGTGGTGTTGACCAGGTTGCCAAACTGCGCCGCGCCGGTGGTCACGCTGCCGCCCACTTGCACCGTGCCCGCCGTCAGCCCGGCCGGCCCCGCCGTATGCACCGCGCCCAGCACCGAGATCAGTCCGGTGGAGTCTATGGGCTCGGTTCCGGCGATCAGTTGGGCGCTGTTTCCCGCAACATCATTAAAGAAGTTGGTGACAAAGTCACTGGTCGGGGTCGAGAGACTCAGCGATCCCGCATTCACCACCCCGCTGGCCCCGATGATGATGCCCTGCGGATCGGCGAAGTAGAGGTTGCCGCCGATCTTGCCGTCGGCCGCCAGCAGCGCGTTCAGCGTGCCGTAGATCTGGGTCGCCGAGCCGTTGACGAGATTAATAAGGTTGTTGTTGCCCGCCGCCGCCGGCACCACCAGGTTGACGGTGTCGCCCGAAGCCACCTGGAAGGCGCTGAAGGCGTTGTAGCCGTTCCCGCCCTGCACCGTCGCCGTCGTCACCTGGGTCACCGCGCCGGTTTTGCTGACAGTGGTGGCGGTGGCTCCCGAGGTGGTCACCTGGGTGGCGGCGGGCGGGGTTTGCGCCAGAGCCGCCGCAGTAAAGAGAAAGAACGACGCGATCAGCGTGAACGCGCAACGGCGCAGACCCATGGTGGCAACCTCCGCTTACTGACTAATGGGCTGCCGTCTCCCCGAGTCTCTCAACCCCGGCGCCTGAAGTCACTTGAGCACTGTAGCTTTATAGACTGTCGCGAGTCAATGCCCAATCGCCGTCACTACGCCCCGGCCCGCCCCGCCTTTTGGTACAGGGCGAGATATTGCCGCGCCGCCGTATCCCATTGAAAGCGCTGGGCTTGCGTCCGCAACCGCCCCGCCCATGCCGGGCCGGCGGCGTAGGCGGCGAGGCCGGCGTTGAGACCGGCCGCCATGGCGGCGGGCGAGAAGTCATCCCAGTAAAAGGCGGCCTCGCCGCCGATCTCCGGCAGGCTGTCACAGCGCGACAGAAACACCGGCTTGCCCACGCTCATGGCCTCCACCACGGGCAGCCCGAAGCCTTCGGCCAGCGACGGAAAGACCAGCGCGGTGCAGCGCCGCAGCAGCCACAGCTTCACCGCCGCGCCGATCACGCCCGGCATGAGCAACCGTCCGGCCACGCCCAGTCGCTCCGCCGCGCGGCGCAGCCCGGCGGCATAGGCGTGGCGCTGGTCGCCGGCCAGCACCAGCCACAAATCGGGGCGGGCTTGCAGCAGCGGCAGCAGCACCGCCTGGTTCTTCTTGGGGTGCAGATGGGCGATGGACAGCAGAAAGGGCCCCGGCGGCGCCCACTGGGGCCGCTCCTCGGCTCCCGAGGGATCGAGCGGGTTGCCGTTGTGGATCACCGGCAGCGGACAATGATCGGCGAGCCGCAGATGCGCCCGCGCGATATCGGCCGTGGATTGCGAGATGGCGGTCACCACCGCCGCACGATCCACCCGCTGCTGCAGGGCGTGCAGGCGCCGTTCCCGCCGGCGCGGGGCTTCATCCTTCAAAAAGTTGAGGTCGTGCAGGGTGAGCACCACCGGCGTGCGCCGGTCGCGCGGCCAGTAGGCGGAATCCTGATGCAGGCAGTGCCACACCCGGCAGCCGGGCGCGCGGACGCCGCTCCAGCGGTGCCAATAGCTCTCGACAAGATATTCTTCCCGGTCCCCAAATATTCCCACCGCGCGGCGCGGCACGTAGTAGCCGCATCCGGCACCCAGGCGCTGTAGTGCTCGTCCCAATCCGAGACACACTTGTCCAAGGCCACTTTCTGGCACTTGCAGCTTTTGCGCTTCCAACCAGACGGTTGCCATGCCCATTCAGGTTCGCCGGGAAGTGAACTTCCCTCTTTGGAGCGTGCTCCGGTACCGCAAGTGCTGCATTTTCAATAGGCCATTTCGGCACGCTATTTGCAACGGTACTGGGTGAGGTAATTTTTTCATGCCCGTGCCACAGTCCGATTTTGTATCCAAAGCTCTGCGCGCGCTGGCCGCTGTTTTGTTCCCTTGCCGCCACGCGCATGAATTATTCGATCGTTATCCGGATGGACGTCCCGCTCTGCGTTGCCGCGACTGCTTCCAGTTGCGCCCCAACATCCTGGCCGATGTCACGCCCCAGTATCGCCTGACCCAGCCCCATGCGCTGCCGCATGCGGTGTCCCAGGTGAGCTTCGCCTCCGGCATTGACCGCGCCTGGTCCGAGCTCGACTTCCCGGTCACCGACGCCGATCTGTTTGATCTGAGCGAGACTTCCACTCTGGTGCAGTGAGCGGAGCGGGGCGGGGCGACAAGCGGCGTGGCGCTTCGTTCTCGCCGTATCCGGCTCGGTCACGTACGTCTGTGTACGCTCCCTCGCCGTCTCCGGCTGCGGCCTCGCGCCACTTGCTTCTCGCCCCTTCCCCAAAATCGCTACCCGGCAAGGGCAACTCGGGCCCTGCCGTCAGCGGATCAGGCGGCTAGCGCCGCCACGGCAGCCCGCAGTCGCGGCATCAGACGGCGCAGATCCTCCACCGAGGCCACCCCCACCGACAGGCGGAACCAGCCTTCGCCGCCACGCGACCCGAAGGCGCCAAAGGGCACCGCGCCGAGTTGCGCGGCGTGCAGCAGGTAGCGGCGGATGTCGTCGTCGTTGCGCAGCGTCTGGCCCTGGGGCGTGCGCCGTCCCTGCAGGGCAAAGCGGGCGGAGGCGTAGATGGCGCCCTGCGGCTTGAGGGCATCCACCGGCAGTCCCTCGGCGCGCATCGCCTGCATGCCGTCGTAGATCACCTCCAGCCGCGATGCGGCTTCACGCCGCATGTTGGCGATGTAGCGGTCCACGGCCTCCTGGTTGGCGAGCAACTGCGCCGCGGCGACCTGCTCCGGTCGCGGCGCCCAGGCGCCGACGTGGCCGTTGATGTTGTTCATGGCGCGGATCACTTCCGGCGCGGCCAGCGCCCAGCCGACGCGCAATCCGGTGGCGGCGAAACACTTCGAGATGGCGTCCACGGTGACCAGGTAGGGTTCGATCTCGGGCCGCAGCAGCAGCGGATCGGGATGGGCGGTGCCCGGGGTGGTGATCATCCAGTAGACCTGGTCGTAGAACAGAAACAGCGGCCGTTCCTGGGCGCGGCGGCGGCGGTTTTCCTCAAGCACGGCGTCGCAGATGGCGGCCACTTCGGCGGCATCGAGCGAGGTGCCGGTGGGGTTGAGCGGGGTGTTCAGCGCCAGCAGGCGCGCGCCGCGCAGGTGGGGCGCAAGTTCCGCGGCGGTGGGCAGAAAGCCATGCTCCTGGGTGCACTCCACCCGCACCTGTTCCGCGCCCACCATGTCGCAGTAATACTCGTTGTTCCAGCCCGGAACACCGAAGACCACCTTGTCACCCTTGTCCACCAGGGCACGGTAGGCGGCGTAGATGGCCGGCCGCGCCCCGGCCCCCACCATGATGGTGTTCACCGGCGCGGTGCGGCCGCCGCGGGGGGCGTAAAAGCCGCTGATGGCCTTGCGCAGCGACTCCATGCCGATCGAGGGGGGATAATTGGCCTCGCCGGCGCGCAGCGCCGCCACAATGCCCTCTTCCAACTCCGGCGGGATGCGGAACTGGCGGGGGTGGAAATCTCCCACGGTGAGGTTGAGAATGTCCTGTCCCTGGGCCATGAGGCCGCGAATTTCGTCCGCGATACCCAGGATCACCGAGCCGCGCAGGTGCTGCGCCAATTCTGACAATGGAAGAGCTGCTGTGGTGGCCATTGCATATCTAGCTTACATTGGTTCGCATGGTGGATTCCTACCCCCTGGGGCGGTCGTCGCGACGTGATTTCCTGCGGGTGACCGGCGCCGGCGCCGGACTGCTGGCCACCGCCTGGATGCCGCCGCGGATGAGCTCGCGGACGCCATTCCCGCCTCATTTCCTTTGGGGCGCAGGCAGTTCCGCCTACCAGATCGAGGGCGCGACGGAGGCCAACGGCAAGGGAGAATCGGTCTGGGATGAGTTCGTACGCCGCCGCGGGGTGATTGCCGACGGCCAGACGGGCGCCCAAGCCTGCAATTTCTACCACCTCTATAAGGACGACATCGCGCGCATGCGCGACCTCGGCCTTACCGCTTTCCGCTTCAGCCTGGCCTGGACACGCGTTCAGCCCGACGGAAGTGGCGCGGTGAACCAGCGCGGCCTCGACTTCTACCGCCGCCTGGTGGATGCGCTGCTGGCCGCCGGCGTCGAACCCGTGGCCACGCTCTTTCATTGGGACACGCCGCTGGCGCTGGAGCGGAGCGGCGGCTGGCAGCGGCGCGAGATGGCCGATCGCTTCGCCGAGTACACCGCGTTGGTCGCGCAAGCGCTGGGGGATCGCGTGCGTACCTGGCTGACCATCAACGAGCCGCGCTCGTTCATCGGCGGCGGCTATGTGGCCGGAGTGCAGGCGCCGGGGCTGCGCCTGCCGCGCCGCGGGGCACTGGCCGCCGCGCATGTCGTACTGCTGGCGCATGGTCGCGCCGTGCAGGCGCTGCGCGCCCACGCCGCGCGGCCGGTGCGCATCGGCATCCCCAACGACATCTCACCCGCGCTGCCACTCACCGCCGCCGACACGGAACGCGCGCAGCTCGCCAGCTTCGCCTCCCCTCTCGATCACTTCACCGCGGCACGCTGGTGGGACGAAAACGCCTGGTGGTTCGACCCCATCTACACCGGCGCCTACCCCGCGGCGGCGCGGGCCGCCCTCGGCGCCGATGCGCCGGCGGTGGCCGCGGGCGACATGGAAACCATCCATCAGTCGCTCGATTTCTGCGCCGCCAACATCTACGGCGGCCGCCTGGTCACCGCCGCTCCCGACGGCGGCACGCGCGCGGCGCCTTGGCCGGCGGGTTTTCCCATCACCACCTTCGGCTGGCAGGTCACGCCCGAAGCCTGCTACTGGGCGCCGCGCTGGCTGCACCAACGTTACCGGCTGCCGGTGTTCATCACCGAAAACGGTTGCGCCACCCGCGACTGGGTGTCGCTCGACGGCCTGGTGCACGATCCCCAGCGCACCGACTTCACCCACCGCTATCTGCGCGCCCTGGCGCAGGCGGCCGGCGAAGGCACTCCGCTCGTCGGCTATCTCCACTGGGCGCTGCTCGACAACTTCGAGTGGCAGGCCGGCTACACCCAGCGCTTCGGCCTCATCCATGTGGACTTCCCCACCCAAAAACGCACCGTCAAGGACTCCGCCCGCTGGCTCGCCCGCACCATCGCCACCCATGGCTCCGAACTATCCGGCGCAAGGTAGAATTCCCATTGTGCACGGAGCCATGTCGAAGAAAACTTTTGGGGGGTGGTCTGGCTCACGATTGCGGGCGGACTTGCGCTCATCCTCTGGCCACTCTTCAGCCCCGCCTTTCACGGAGGCGCGCTCAACGCCGAGAATGCGGCTCAATACGGTGGATTCGTTACAGGCTATGCTGGCACTTTTCTGCTGCTCGCCAACGCACTCCTGCTTTTCTGGAACCTCCGGGACCAGAACGCTACCGCCCAACGAGAGCGCTTCGAGGCGAAGTACTTCACCATGCTCAAGCTTCATCGTCAGAATGTCGCCGAACTGCAGCTGAAAGACCTCAACTTAATCGGCCGATCGGCAATGCCCGCGATTCGAAGCGAGCTCAAGCGAAACTTTGTCAGTATCGGCTGGTCCACCGACGACCTGCAGCGCGCCGGCCTGGCCTTCTTGTTGTTGTACTTCGGGGGCAATGGGCTCACAACCATTGAGGCGCTGATCGACCCAAATTGGGCTGAGAAACTTCCCGAAATCAAAAACAAGGCGCGCGCAGAGGATCGCCAAGATCAACTCGGCCACTACTACCGCCATCTCTACCAAGCAGTCCGCTACGTCGACCAGCAAGATTGTTTGAGCGCCAAAGAGAAATATGACTTTGTCAAAACAATCCGCGCGCAACTGAGCACCGACGAACAGGCCCTGCTCCTCTGCAACAGCCTCTCCCGCCTTGGTAAGCCCTGGTGGGGCGGCACCCAACCGATAATGGCGCCGCCCGACCAGAGAGGGGCGGAATGGAGCAAGAGCCAGGCTCTAATCCTGGAGTACCGCATGGTCAAGAATTTGCCCAAGGCGTTCCTCGATCCTGACAATGAAATTGACGTCACCCGGCTCTTCGGTGAAGGATATTTCGAATGGGAAGAATAATCAGGGCCCAACGAGCCGGAACTTGAAACGGCGCCAACGGGTAGTTGACACCTCCCCTCCCCGGCCGGAAAATTGAATAGAGGTGAACGGTGGCTGGTACTCGCCCCGACTTCGACAGAATCGTCCAGGACTTCCTGACCGAAGCCCGGGGGAAACGCCCCCGGAGGACGCCACCGCTTCTCGCGACGTTGCAGACCCGGCCACTTCCCGCCGAGCTTGCCGCGGTACTCCGGCACATGCAATCGCCCCGCGAGCGGGCCGCCATCGACAAAGCTTTTCACGCAACCGCGGAAGAGCTCGCCGATGCGGCCGTGGCTGCGGCGAAGCGCCGGCGTGGCTGACCGGCAACAGCCCACCATTTCGGTTTTGGCGGGCGTGAACGGCGCCGGGAAGAGCTCGATCCTCGGCTCCCTCATCGAAGAGTCGTCCGCGACCTACGTCAACCCTGACCTGCGAACGAACGAGCTTCGCAAGGCAGACCCGGATCTCAGCCTGGAGCAGGCCAACTCCAAAGCTTGGATGGAGGGGCTGCGCCTGCTCGAGCAAGCCATTCACAACCGGCAGTCCTACATCTTCGAAACCACCCTTGGCGGCCACACCATAACCGAATGCTTGCGCGAGGCGATGACCGTCATGCCCGTCCGCATCTTCTACGTCGGCCTTACCGACCCCGAACTCCACATTAAGCGCGTGCGAGCCCGTGTCCGAGCCGGTGGACACGACATTCCCGATAATAAGATCCTTGAACGCTACAGTTCCAGCCGCGCCAACCTCATCATCCTCATCCCCGGCCTCAGCGAGCTCCGCGTCTACGACAACAGCGCCGAAGGCGACCCCAACCTCGGTGGCCGCCCAAACCCCAGGCTTCTGCTCGAAATGCACGCCGGAAAAATTGTCGAAGCCGTTTCCTGGAACAGCGCCCCTGACTGGGTCCGCCCGATCCTTGCCGGTGCGCGGATTGCCGGCGGCAGCTACTCGTAATCCGCCAGACTCCGCCCCGGCAGGGCGGCGCGGACGGCGTTGAGGACCGCGAACAGGTCCACCCCCTCCTGCGCGATCGCTCCGGCCAGCGGCGGCAGCCAGCCGATGGCGGCGGCGGCCATTCCCACCAGGCTGGCTGCCATCCCGAACCCGGCGCTCTGCAGCGCGATCGTGCGCATACGCCGCCCAATGTGCAAAAGCTGGTCCACGCGCAGCAGGGAAGGATCGAGGATCACCGCGTCGGCGGCCTCGGCGGCGATGTCGCTGCCCGGGCCGAAGGCCACGCCCACGGTGGCGGCGGTGAGCGCCGGGGCGTCGTTGATGCCGTCGCCCACGAACAGTGTGGGCGCCTGGCGCAGCGCCGCGTCCACGATGTCCAGCTTCTGCTCCGGCGTCTGTCCGGCGTACACCTCGGTGATGCCGGCCTGCTCCGCCAGATAGCG
>Ga0134125_10003604_pt1 | contig 17881 bp, 14 predicted proteins | sample KB31751_FD_96464 | JGI IMG/M metagenome (GOLD analysis project Ga0134125, IMG submission 96464) | Terrestrial soil microbial communities with excess Nitrogen fertilizer from Kellogg Biological Station, Michigan, USA - KB3-175-1 | ecosystem: Environmental > Terrestrial > Soil > Unclassified ...
AGCGCAATGTCGCCGATCTTGTGATCTTCCGCCGAAATGATCTTGCAGCCGAGTTCCGCCGCCCGTGCAAGAATCACCTGTTCGGCCGCGGGGTGCTGCCGGCCGACCACGACCGGTACGCCCGGCTTCAGAATGCCGGCTTTCTCCGAAGCGATCGATATGAGCGTTTTGCCCAGGAAAACCTCGTGGTCGTAGTCGACCGGCGTGATGACGCACAGTGAGGGCATCACCACATTTGTTGCATCCAGACGCCCACCGAGCCCTACTTCGAGAACCACCGCATCGGTTTGATCCTGGAAGGCGAGAAAGGCCATCGCGGTGACGGTTTCGAAATACGAAGGGTGCGCGTCGAGTTCTCCGGCGTCGAGCATGGCCTCGGCCCGGCGATGCACGATTTCGAATATCTCGACGAACCGGGACTCAGAGATAGGGCGGCCGTCGATTTGTATCCGTTCGGTGGGGGAGATGAGGTGCGGTGACGTGTACAGCCCCGTTCGCAGGCCGGCGAATTGAAGAGCGGAGGCGATCATGGCGCACGTCGATCCCTTGCCGTTTGTGCCCGCTACATGAATGAAGCGCTGGGGCCGTTCGGGATTGCCGAGTGCGCCGAGCAACTTTTGCATGCGCTCGATGCCGAATTTGGCGCCGGCCTTCAGTTCGTTGCCGAGCGAATAGAGATAGCGGACGGAATCGGGATAGCTCACGGCGTAACGCTCCGGTACCGGCGATAAAACACGAGGGCTATGACATATAAAAGAGCGCAGCCACCGAGTAGTTTTGCTTCGAACAACCATGGGGCTTTCACGTCCCCGGTCGGAATAAACGAGAATCCGATTGCAAGAACCGACACGCCGAGTCCTGCCAGCGCGGCGAAGCGCTGCTTGAATTTCCAGGCAGCGCCGAATATGTACAGAAATGGAATGAAGAGCGTAATCACGGACATATCGACCGTGATCTGGTAAGCCGCGCGAAACGTTTCTCCCAACTGGCTGATGACTAGAAGAATGCCGGAACCGATGCCCAACACCAAAATGGAAAGATAAGGCGTGCCGAAGCGTGGATGCAGCTTTCCGAATGCGGGAGGCAGCAGGTTTCCGATGCCCAGCACGAAAGGCAATCGGGCGGAGGCGCCGATGTAGGTTCCGAGCTGGCCGCCGACGCTCAATAGAATGCAGGCCGCAATCGCAACCGGCGCCCAGGTCCAGCCAATTCTGCCGGCGGCTTGCGTTCCCGCCTGGGTAAGACCAATCACAGGGCTAACGTTATCGGGAGAGAGAAACACCAGGATAGAGGCCGTGCCTACGACGTAAAAGAGCACGACAAGAGCTGTGCTGATCCAGGTCGCCCGGAAGATCGTGCATTTCGGATCGCGTATTTCACCACTGAGTATGGGGCTGAGTTCCAGCCCTGTCATGCCGAACGCGAGTTGGGACCAGAAGTTCAGCTTGCTCCAGTGCCAGTTCGGCAGAATTCGAAAGTGAGTTGCCGAGCCATAACGAAAAACGAAAACGATCGCGGCGATCGCCAGAATCACCCAAATGAGATAGACTCCCGCTCCCCCGAGATTGTCCACCCATTTGGCCACACGAAGCCCCGCATAGTTCGCGGCCACAATGAAGACCAGAAGTACAAGGGCGGCCGGTAGCACGATTTTTGAGTTTTCGGCGTACGGCGCGGTTTGCGGAAAAGAGGAAGCGAGCATGCCGATGGTGGCAATTAGAACGCTAGGAACCCAAAAAAGATTGTTTACGTAGTAAAACCACGCGCAGGCGAACCCGTGCCATTCGCCAAAGGCTTCGCGAGTCCAGATGTAGAACCCGCCTTGTTGGGGAAAAAGGCGGGACAGGCGCGCGACCACGAACGCCGAGGGGACCAGAAAGAAAATCGCCGCAAGCAGCCAGAGCGATAACGATCCAGAGCCGGCGTGCGCCGCGGCGGCGATCCAGCGCGTGCTGACGATTGCGGCAACGTTGAACAGAACCAGGTCGCGCAGGCCGAGTTCGCGTCTGAGTTCCACGGTCTGTTCAGGCATGCGGTGGCAGAAGGCGGATTACCGATCAATCCGCATACTCTAGCTTATTCTGGCTATCGCGCAGCATCACGCTCGATGCCGGTTCCGCCGTCTTCACCGTGAGCGTTGAGCCGTCTTCGAAATCGATGTACAAACTCGCGTCGTCCTGCCGGGCCGCCTTCACGATTCTTTCGTGGATCAAATTCGTGAGTTTGTGATTAGCCGCCATTTTAATTAGGTCCTCCGTTTTCGATGTCTTTGCCGCTGCCGTTTCGGCAACGGCGCGTTTGTGTGGAAATACAGTTTATAGGCCGCGATCCAGTCCGTCGAGATCGCGTCCTGGGCGGCTGACATTTCGATATCGCCATTGCACACCATGACATGAAGCCGGTCCTCCAGCGCGTCTTTGACGTGTGCGTTCCATTCAAGACCGGAATAAGGCTGCGGCCAGAGATTCCGAATGCTATTAGAGCCGCCAAGTTCGAGACTGATCAGATGATCCACCTCGTAAGCCCGGAGCGGAGGGTTCACTACGCCATATTCCGCGAATACTCTGCGCTTGAGAGATGCCGGCACAGACCGTACCTTCTTTGTGTATCCGGGCGTGCAGACATCGTCCTTGGAAACCGCCATTGTGGCTCCCGGCGTACGGCCCCTCGCTGGGAGCGATCCAGGTTCCAGCGCGCCTGGACTTCGGGCCGGCACACGGCACGAAACCAACCCTAGCGATACTACAGCCAAAACGTAAGCTGCCGGTTTTGTTTTATGCATCCCTCAACACGAGGATAAACTGACGGCGGCGGACGTCCCCAGTCAAATTTCGGGCAAGCGGCGTGTCAGTCGTTTGGGATATACTCACTAGCACTTAGACACTAGCCTCATGCGTACGAGCTTTCTTCTACCCGCTGCCCTGGCTATGGGCTATTTGCCGCTGCTGCACGCGGCGGCTCCGGCAATCGATTTCGACCGGCAGATCCGCCCGATCCTCTCCGACAACTGCTTCACTTGCCATGGTCCCGACGAGAAGCACCGCATGGCCGGCCTCCATTTCGATACGAAAGAAGGCGCTTTTTCGAAGCAGGGCGTGATTGTGCCGGGCGATTCGGCCCACAGCAAGATGTACTGGCGGGTCAGCAATCCGAACCCGGCATTGCGCATGCCGCCGGCCTACGCCAACCGCAAGCTCACGCCGGAACAAATTGAAACGATTAAGAATTGGATCGACTCCGGGGCGAAGTGGGAAACGCATTGGGCGTTCGTGCCTCCAAAACGACCGGATGCGCCGGTTGTCAAGGACGCGAAGTGGGTACGTACTCCCATTGATCAGTTCGTTCTGGCAAAGCTGGAGTCGCAGGGCCTGCAACCTTCACCCGAGGCCGACAAGCCGACGTTGCTCCGCCGCGTAACGTTCGATCTGACGGGCTTGCCGCCGACCGCTGCCGAACTCAACGCTTTTCTGGCCGACAAGTCGCCCGATGCCTATGAAAAAGTAGTCGATCGCTTGCTCGCGTCGCCGCATTATGGCGAGCGAATGGCGATGCAGTGGCTGGACTTTGCGCGCTATGCCGATACCCATGGCTATCACATCGACAGCGCGAGAGAGATGTGGCTGTGGCGTGACTGGGTGATCAAGGCGTTCAACACCAACATGCCCTATGACCAGTTCACGATCGAGCAACTCGCGGGCGATCTGCTGCCGCATCCCACCCAATCCCAATTGATCGCGACCGGCTTCAACCGCAATCACATGATCAATTTCGAGGGCGGCGCGATCCCGGACGAATACCAGAACGAATATATTGTGGATCGGATTGAGGCGACATCCACGACCTGGCTCGGCATTACGCTCGGCTGCGCTCGCTGCCATAACCACAAGTACGACCCGCTTACCCAGAAAGACTTCTATAGTTTTGGCGCGTTCTTCAACGGAGTGCCCGAAAAAGGGCTTGACGGCCAGAAGGGTAATGCGGTTCCGTTCCTGCAAGTCCCGGACGCCAAACAAGCCGACATGAAAAGTATTTTGGTGAAGGCGATTGAGGCCAAAGATGCGGAGCTTGACTTGGCGGAAACTGCTTGGGAGCAGCGCCAGCGCGAAATGCCGGTTTCCGACGTAACATCGGGCCTGATAAGCGAATACACATTCGACGACACGCTTGCCAACGCCCTGACGGCAGATGCTCCGGCGAAGGTAGTAAGCGGGAAATTGAGTTACACAGACGGGCGGCTCGGCAGGGCGGCCGATCTCGACCAAGAACCCCATTTATCATTTGGCGACTTGGGCCGGTTTACTAAGACGAGTCCCTTTACCGTGGCGTTATGGCTGAGGCCGGATGGACCTTCCGGCATGGAAGTGATGCAACGCTATGAGAAATCGCCGAAAGAAGGACCAGGGTACGAGATTGCGCTCGATTATGCGAATAAGGATCGCTGCGCGGTGATTGTGCGGCTGCGGGGTACGGGGCCGGATTCAGGGATTGCGGTGAAATCGAAGGCCGGGGTCGAGGTCGACGGCTGGAGCCACGTTGTGGTGTCCTACGACGGGTCGGGAAGAGCCACGGGTGTACAGATTTATATCGATGGGCGCAATAGCCCCATTGAGATCGTGCAGAACAAATTAGCGGGCGATTTTGCGAGCGGCGGTGAACTGCAAATCGGCAACAAAGATTGGGGGACGGCGTTTAAAGGCCAACTCAGCGATCTGCGCATCTATAACCGGCGCCTGTATAGCAGCGAAGCGATGCAACTTGGATTGTTGAATCCGGTTCATACGGTGCTTGCAATTGCCGGCGATCGGCGGTCCGAGGACCAGAAGAAGTGGCTGCGGGCCTATTTCCTGAGCGACGTTGCGAACAACACGGAAAAGCAGAAACAGACGGATCTGGAAGCCCTCAACAAAGGCCTGGATGAGATCAACCGCGAAATTCCATCGACCATGATTATGGGCGAAATGCAGAAGCCGCGTGAAACCTTCATTCTGGCGCGGGGCGATTACCGCAATCGGGGCGAACAGGTCTTTCCGAACACGCCTTCCGTTCTGCCGCCGCTGCCGAAAGACGAGCCGGCAAACCGGCTGACGCTGGCGAAGTGGCTTGTCGATTCGGGAAATCCGCTGACCGCGCGTGTAGCGGTGAATCATTTCTGGCAAATGTATTTTGGCATCGGCATCGTAAAGACGGCCGAAGATTTTGGCTCGCAGGGCGATCCGCCGAGTAACCAGCAACTGCTCGACTGGCTCGCGACGGAGTTCATGCGGACAAGATGGAACGTCAAGGCGATGCAGCGGCTGATTGTCACCTCCGCGACGTATCGGCAGGTTTCGAAAGTAAGTCCGGAAATGCTCGAGAAAGACCCTGAAAATCGGCTGCTTGCAAGGGGCCCGCGTGTCCGCCTGCCGGCCGAAATGGTTCGAGACAACGCGCTCGCAGTCAGCGGTTTGATGAACGAGAAAATCGGCGGCCCGAGCGTCTTTCCGTACCAGCCAAAGGGTATTTGGGAAGAGATGGCATTTGGCGGCAACTTCTCTGCTCAGACGTATGTGCAGAGCCACGGCAAGGACCTGTATCGCCGCGGCATGTATACATTTTGGAAACGCACGGTTCCGCCGCCGGAGCTGAACACACTCGACGCTCCCGATCGGGAGAAATGCACGGCGCGCCGTGGCACAACGAATACGCCATTGCAGGCCCTGGTGCTGATGAACGACCCGACCTATATCGAAGCTTCGCGCGCTTTGGCCGAGCGCGATTTACGCGAGGGAGGGACCACGGATGCGGACCGTATCCGGTATGCGTTCCGGCTTGCGACAGATCGAGATCCGTCGCCGCAGGAATTAAGCATTCTGGAGGCGCTCTACAAAAAGGAGCTTGCGCACTATCAATCCGACAAGAGCAGCGCGCAAAAACTCGTGGCCGTGGGCGAATCGAAGGCAAACTCCCAGGTCGATCAAAGCCAACTGGCGGCATGGACGCTGGTGACCAGTACAATTCTCAACATGGACGAAGCGATTACAAAGAACTGAGGCGTAGCATGGAGCCGATTCGGGAACAGGAATTAATCATGACACGGCGGCAGTTGTTCGGCCGCACAAGTAAGGGCATCGGCGTAATGGCGCTGGCGTCGTTGCTAAATCCGGAGTTGTTTGCCGCCGAAGCGAGAGACCCGAAGACGGGCGGATTGGTTGGTCTGCCGCACTTCGCGCCGAAAGCGAAACGAGTCATATTTCTGCATCAATCCGGCGCGCCGTCGCAGATCGATCTCTTCGATTACAAGCCCAAGCTGGCGGAGCTTGCCGGAACGGAGCTGCCCGATTCGGTGCGAAAAGGACAGCGCATCACGGGCATGACATCGAACCAGAACTCGTTGCCGGTTGCGCCGTCGATGTTCAAATTCCAGCGCGCGGGCGAGAACGGGACCTGGATCAGCGAACTGCTGCCACATACGGCGAAGGTCATCGACGACATCACGCTGATCAAGACGATGAACACCGACGCTATCAATCACGATCCGGCGATCACATTCATCCAAACAGGCTTTCCTCAGCCAGGCCGCGCAAGCATGGGCTCCTGGATTACGTACGGCTTGGGAAGTGAAAATCAGAATCTGCCGTCGTTTGTCGTTCTAATCTCGCAGGCAAATGCATTGAATCGCGACCAGCCGTTGTTCACGCGGCTGTGGTCGAGCGGTTTCTTGCCCTCCAAATATCAAGGTGTACGGTTCCGTGCGTCCGGGGACCCGGTTCTTTATCTGGCAAATCCGGAAGGCATCGACGGGCAGACCCGCCGGACGATGCTCGATAGCCTCGCCGAACTGAACCATATCACTGAGCAGAGCTTTGGAGATCCGGAGATTTCGACGCGCATCACGCAATACGAGATGGCGTACCGGATGCAGTCCTCGGTTCCCGATCTGACGGACTTATCTAAGGAGCCAGACAGCACCTTCGAGCTGTACGGGCCGGATTCGCGCAAACCGGGGACATACGCAGCCAACTGCCTGATGGCTCGCCGTCTGGCCGAGCGCGGCGTGCGTTTCATCCAGCTCTATCATCGCGGCTGGGATCAGCACAACGATCTGCCCCGCGATATCGCGCTGCAATGCAAAGGGACCGACCAGTCTTCAGCCGCGCTGGTGGCCGACCTGAAACAGCGAGGACTGCTGGACGATACTCTGATTGTCTGGGGCGGAGAATTCGGGCGGACCGTGTACTGCCAGGGCCACCTCACCAAAACGAATTATGGACGCGACCATCATCCACGCTGCTTCGCCATGTGGCTGGCTGGCGCGGGCATGAAACGCGGGTTCGTTTTGGGCGAAACCGACGACTATTCCTATAATTCGATTTCCGATCCGGTGCCCATTCACGATCTGCAGGCGACCATTCTTTACAACCTGGGAATCGATCACACACGCCTCACCTACAAGTTCCAGGGACGGCATTTCCGCCTGACGGACGTAGCTGGCAACGTCATCAAGAAGGCGCTTGCGTAAACGCCGGTTTTGCGGCTGTCCGGACCCGCTCGCTGACGCGATGCGGCTCTCTCGAAAGCCTGGCCCTACAGGAAATTCATAGTCTGTTGTAGGACCGAGGCATGCCTCGACCGCTTTAGCTCCACCGAAAGAATCCCACTCCGCATGGGATAATCGGAACGTGGAGACTGCTGAGAAGTTTGAGCTAAACCAGCCCGAAGAGCTTTACGCGCGCATTGATGAGGACCCTGAAAATGCACTTGGCGATGCTGTCCTCACGACCACGCTAGACAAGGCGCTGAATTGGGCGCGGAAGAACTCAATTTGGCCCATGACGTTCGGTCTTGCGTGCTGCGCCATCGAAATGATGTCGATGACCGATGCGCGCTATGACGTTTCGCGCTTCGGCGCCGAAGTTTTCCGGGGCTCGCCGCGCCAATCGGACCTGATGATCATCGCCGGCCGCGTGGCGAACAAGATGGCGCCGGTCATCCGGCAGCTTTATCGGCAGATGCCCGAGCCCAAATGGGTGATTTCAATGGGCGCCTGCGCCACTTCCACCGGCGTGTTCAACAACTATGCGCTGGTGCCGGTCAATCAAGTAGTTCCCGTCGACGTGTTCGTGCCGGGCTGTCCTCCCCGGCCGGAGCAGTTGATCTACTCGCTGATGCTTTTGCAGGAGAAGATCGCGAACGAACGGGGCAGCCTGAAGAAGACACTCAACCTGGGATAGATGGCGGGTCGCGCTGGGGTCTATTCCGCCGCGATCGGGCCGCCTTTCACGCGTTTCAAAAGCCAGACAATAGGCACACACGCGAAACAGGCGAGCGCCATATACCGGAAATCGTCAATATAGGACCAGAGCGCGGCCTGTTGAGAGACGGCATTCTGGAGCATGCCATACGCCTGCTGGTGCGCCGTAGCCGCCCCGCTTTGTCCGGCGAGTGCCTGGGCAAAGGCGTCCAGGGAGTGCTGTACGGCAGGTTCCGTCGGGGAAAGATGCTGCACCAGTTCGTTTTGATGCAGTTGCTGATGCCGGACCAGAATGGTGTTGACGAGCGAGATGCCAACGCTGCCGCCGACATTGCGCATCAGATTGAATAATCCGCTTCCATTCCCGATCTTCTCCGGGGCCAGATCTCCGAGTGTTGTCGTCGATAGGGGAACGAATACGAGGCCGAGCGAAAAACCGCTGATTACGATGGGCCACAGCAAGGACCAAGGCGATATTTGCAGAGTGAGTCCTCCCCATATAAAACTGCAAATTCCAAAGACGGTGAAGCCAAGAGACACAAGCACGCGCGTATCGAGTTTTGAAACGAGAAAACCCACCAGGGGCATGGCAATAATAGACCCGATGCCGCGCGGAGACACGATGAATCCGGCGGCAAATGCCGAATAATCCATCATGGTTTGGTAGAACAACGGCAACAGCGTAACGGCTCCATAAATGGCGGCGCCGAACATAAAGATAAGCACGCAGCCTACGGTAAAGTTGCGGTTGCGGAAGATGGTCAAATCAACCAGTGGGTATTTCTTTTTGAGCTGCGAAATGACGAACAGGACGAAGCAGACAACCATCACGATGAAAGCCCAGCGAATCCAGGTGGAGCCGAACCAGTCGTCCTCCTGGCCGCGATCGAGGATAAGTTGCATGCAGCCTAGCCAAAGAGCCAGCAGCCCGAAGCCGATGCTGTCCAGTTTGCCCGGCTTGGCGTTCGCGATATACGGAGGGTCCTCAATAAAGCGGGAAATCATGAATATCGCTAAGACGCCAATGGGGATATTGATATAAAAGGCCCACCGCCAGGAGTAAGTGTCGGTAAGCCATCCGCCGAGGGTCGGCCCGAGCACGGGGGCAACGACTACGCCGAGTCCGAACAGGCCCATGGCCATGCCACGCTTCTCAGGCGGAAAGCTTTCCGTGAGAATCGCTTGCGATAGAGGTTGTAGCGCGCCTCCGCCCGCGCCCTGCATCAACCTCGCGATCAGGATTACCAGCAGGCTGCCCGCGGCTCCGCAGAAGAATGAAGAAATCGTAAATATGACAATTGACGCGATTAGAAAGCGTTTGCGGCCAAAGCGAAGCGAGAACCACGCACTGGCTGGAAGCACTACCGCGTTCGATAGCAGATAAAACGTAAGTACCCAGGTAGCTTCATCGGTCGATGCCGAAAGGCTGCCGGCAATGTAAGGGATACAAACAGCCGCGATTGAGGTGTCGATGACTTCCATGAAAGCCGGAAGCACCACTGCGGCCGCGATTAGCCAGGGATTCACTCCTGGCTTTCGATTTTGGACAGAAATATCCTGTTGTGCGGTCATGCGTTGACAACGGCTTGTCCTCTTCCGCTGCCGCGAAAGCGGTTACCTATCTCAAGATGCAGCCGAACCGTCCAGAGATGCTGGAGAAGAATTAGTAAATTCAAATTCATTAGCTGCCGGCCGGCGGAGGAATCCGGGGTTTGCGCTGCTCGCAGCGTTGGTGATGGCGCTCGGCCCTGCGCCAATACGCCGGGCGATGTGCTCCGCCTGATTCTTCGGCACAGCGTGGGGCGTTGCGGTCGTGGGCATGACGCTTGGGTTCGCAGGTTCATTCGTCGGAACACGGTTGATGAGCAGCCTGCTCTTTGAAGTGAAGCCGAGTGATCCCATTACCTACGCCGGAGTTGCGGTCGTGCTGGGCGTGGTTGTGTTGCCGGCAACCTATCTCCCCGCGCGGCGCGCGGCCAAACTGGACCGATTGATTGCGTTGCGACAGGAATAATCGATAGAAATAGCACGTGTTTCGCCGGTATCGTTCGCCGCAGCCGGCAGATTCGCTCCTAGAACGCGAAAGCGCCCAGCCCGCGGAGATTTGTATTATCATTGAGGGCCGGAAATTGGCGGCATCCCTGGGTGAGATAGGACAAGGTCGAGTGATTCCACAGGCGGAAGAGCCCGTAATTACATCGCTAAGCCCATTGCCTTCCGGACAGGGAGGACCATCATCTTCAGCATCGCTGGTAGCACCAATGCTTGCCATCGAACGGGAGCCGAGAGAGTAGTCACCGTATTCGCGATAGTGTCTCTGGTGGCCGGCTCCTGCAATGCCTCGTTGAAAGAGAAACACGTGAAAACGCGAATGCGCACATCGTCCCAAATCCGCCTGGCGCTTGCCTTCTTGAGTTCAATTGCACTGCTTCCCGCTCAAATGTCGAACACGCTGCATCAAGATCGTTCAATCCGTGCACCGATAAATCAGATCGAACGCTTCATCGAGAAAGGGATGGACAAGACCGGCGCGCCGGGAGTCGCCGTGGCGATCGTTTATCGGGACAAGATCGTGTACCTGAAGGGCTTCGGCGTTCGCAAGGCCGGACAACCAGCGCGCGTCGATCCAGACACTATCTTTCAATTGGCGTCGGTGTCGAAACCGATAGCCTCTACAATAGTGGCCAATCTTGTTGGCAAGCGAGAGATCAAATGGGATGACAGGATTGTCGACCTCGATCCGGGATTCCGGTTATCTAATCCGGAAGTTACGCAGCGGTTGACCATACGCGACCTCTTGTCTCATCGCAGTGGTTTGCCGACTTCTTCGGGAGATGTGCTCGAGGACCTTGGATTCTCACGCCCCGAGATATTGCATCGAATGCGCCTGTTGCCCTTGGTTGGGGTATTTCGAAAGCACTATGAGTACAGCAATTTCGGATATACCGAAGGAGCTATCGCCGCCTCGAAAGGAGCGCACGAGCGATGGGAGGATCTTGCCGGGGAGCGCCTCTTCAAGCCATTGGGAATGACCTCTACCAGCTATCGCTGGTCCGATTACAGAGACGCCATCGACAAAGCCGCTATCCACGTCATTGTCGACGGAAAGGCCGTAGCCCGCTATCAACGCAATCCTGACGCCGAAGCTCCAGCCGGAGCCGCCAGTTCTTCAGTGCGAGACCTTGCGCAATGGTTGCGCCTGCAACTGGACGGCGGCACTTGGAACGGCAAAGAGATCGTGGCGGCTCAGGCGCTAAAAGAGACCCACTCCCCTCAAATCGCGACTGGTAAAGATCACGTTACCGGGGGAACCTCATATTACGGTCTGGGATGGAACGTGAACTACGACCTGTCCGGCAAGCTGATTCTCAGCCATAGTGGCGCTTTCTTTCTAGGCGCCGGCACAGCTGTCAGGCTCTCACCGTCCGATCGGCTTGGAATCGTAGTACTTACTAATGCATTGCCGACGGGATTGGCCGAGGCGATCACCAGTACATTTTTCGACTTGTATAGGCAAGGGAAGCCGTCTCAGGATTGGCTCACCTTATACAGCCAACTCTTTAAGTCCATGATCGACAACGATAATAACGCCAGTACCGATTATTCCAAGCTGACCCCTCCCGCTTCCCCCACTCCCAGCGGCCCTCTGTCTGCATATGTGGGAACTTACAGGAATGACTACTACGGCAACATTGAAGTCAACGAAAAAGGCGGGTCGTTATGGCTGCGTCTGCCAGACCAAGGCGCCCTGTACACTCTTACACACTGGAATGGGAAAACCTTCACCTACCGATTCGAAGCCGAACAGTCTATCGGCACACGGGGAGTCGTATTCACTCTAAGCGGTGTTCCTCATATGCTGATCGAGAATCTGGCGCTCGAAGGGAACGGGGTTTTCACCCGAACCGGCCGGTAATGTGGGTAATTTCTCAACGAAAGCTGGAGCCATCGTAAAGTGTATGTTCTCTACAGTTCGTCCAACTTTGTCCGCCGCTCTGATTCTCACGGCCTTTTCGACGCTCAATGCGCAGGCGCTCGCGCCGGTCAATCCGAAAGCTCTGGTGAAGAAAATCCAGGACGAACTTTCCGGACCTGTGATCAATGACGGCAAGCCCAATCCCAACGTTCCGCACGGCGAATTCCTCCACGGCACAATCACGAATTCGAAAATCTATCCGGGCACGGAAAATGACTTTCAAGTCTATATCCCCGCTCAGTACGATCCGGCGCGGCCAGCGTGCCTGTTGCTGAAACTCGACGGCTTGGGCAGTTACGAGGGGACCGTGCTCGACAATCTCATCGCTAAGCAGGCAGTGCCGGTCATCATTGGCGTCGGCATCACGCCGGGCACAATCTGGAAAGATCCGGCCGGAACGCCGAACCGCCGCGCAGTTCGCTTCAACCGTTCCTACGAGTTCGACAGCATGAACGATCATTTTCCCGACTTCGTGCTGAATGAATTGCTTCCGGCCGTGCGAAAGTTGAAGACTCATGAGGGACGGCCGATCAATCTTTCGCCGAACGGTAATGACCATGCCGTCACCGGGGGCAGCACCGGCGGCATCGGTTCATTCACGTTAGCGTGGCGGAGACCCGACCAATTTACCCGTGTCTATTCCATGATTGGAACGTTTGTTTCCATGCGCGGCGGCCATGAATACCCGGCGCTCATTCGCAAGACCGCTCCCAAGCCGATTCGTATTTTCCTCGAAGACGGTTCGACCGATGCGTGGAACCCACTTTTCGGCTCCTGGTACGAAGCCAATCTCAGTATGGAGTCCGCCCTGACGTTCGCCGGCTATGATATTGCTCATGCCTGGGGCCACCACGGCCATGATGACCGCCCCGGCAAAGTGATTTTTCCCGATGTGATGCGGTGGCTTTGGCGTGACTACCCGGCCCCGATCAACGCCGGCGTGTCACAGAACAGCACACTTCAGGAAATCACCATCTCGGATGAGGGCTGGCACAAAATCCCGCAGTCCTTCCAGGCCGCGGCCGGGCTCGCGGCCAACGCCGAGGGCGATGTCTATCTAAGCGACCCTTCCGCGATGACCATCTATCGTATCGGCGCCGGCGGCAAGCCGGCCATCTTCCGCAAGCGGATCGCGGTTGCCGGTCAAGCTTTTGGTCCAAACGGTACGCTCTTCGGCATTGTTCCCGGAGAGAGAAGAATCGTCAAGCTGGATGCGCAGGGCGCCAGCCGCACCGTCGCCAAAGGCATTGTAGGCCGCGGCATCGTCGTGACACATGCCGGTACTCTCTACGTCAGCGAACCTGGCGCGCACAACGACATGCCTAGCCGGATCTGGCAGATCAAACCGGGCGGCGAAAAGAGAGTTGTCGATCAAGGACTTCGGTCCGCTTCCGGGATCGCTTTTTCACCGGATGGTTCGCTTTTCTACGCCGCCGAGAACACCACGAAATGGATTTACAGCTATGTCGTTCAACCCGACGGCTTTCTCGAAGACAAACAAGCTTTTTATTGGCTGCACATGACCGACATCCCCAATGACAGCGGCGCTCAGGATATTGCGGTAGATACGCACGGAAATCTATATGTAGCGACCCGGATGGGAGTTCAGATATCTGACCAGAACGGTCGCGTCCGCGCCATCCTACCACTGCCTTCGCCGAGCGGTCCCGTACGCGGCCTCTGCTTTGGAGGCGAGCATTTCGATTTCCTCTACGTCACCGACGGCGCACAGGTTTTCAGGCGCCGGATGAATGTATCGGGCGTTGCTCCGTGGGCTGCTCCAGTTGCCTTTCCCAGTCAGGGCGCAGGCTGATCGCATCGTAACCTTTGAGGCATGGCTCTCGCTCATATACGCGAGCGCCATCCGCTATGCGGGCGGAGTTGGGGGTTCGTAACCGGTCAACCCTTCGCTCGCACGAGCGGGATCGTAATTTGGATTTGGCCTTGGCATCGACGCATTCACCGATGTTCGCCAATCGGCCAATAGCTCGTGTAACTTCTTCGCTCGCGCAGGTTCCCGGCGAACGAGATTGCGTCGTTCGCCGGGATCGTCGGCGAGGTGAAATAGTTCGAGACGGCTGTCTTCATAGAACTCAATTAATTTCCATTCCCCGAGCCGAACCGCGCCTGCCGGTTTGCCGCCTTGGTCGCTGTAATGGGGATAATGCCAGAAAAGCGGACGCTCGGTGAGATGACCGCTCCGCAACAGCGGACGAATGGAAACGCCGTCGACCTTTCCGAGTCGCGCGCCGGCGGCTTCACACAACGTTGGGGCAAGATCGACGCTCGAAATAGGGTCGTTGATCACGCTCCCGGCGCGGGTCGTGCCCGGCCACCGAATCATGAGCGGCTCGCGAATTCCCCCTTCATACACGTGTCCTTTGCCCGCGCGCAGCGGCGAATTGTTAGTGACAGGCCGGGGACGACTGCTCTGATAGCGAACGCCGCCATTGTCGGAGAAGAACACAACAATGGTGTTCTTCGCTTTCCCCGAGTCGTCCAACGCCTTGAGTAAACGTCCCACCGAAAGATCGGCGGTTTCGACCATGGCGCAATAGATTGGGTCGACATCCGCCGTATTTCGCTTGCGATACTTATCGACTAACTCATCCGGCGCTTGCAACGGCATATGTACAGTGAAGTGCGATTCGTACAGGAAGAATGGCCGTGAAGGGTTTTCCCGTATGAATCGCGAGCCTTCCAACGTCAAGCGCTGTGTGAGAAACTCGCCCGGCTCCAGTTTGAGACCAGGCAACGTCAACGGGCCGAAGTACGTCGGCGGACTTCCGGCAGCGGTTCCACCGATATTGATGTCGAACCCCTGGTCGGTTGGTAAATAGCCTGTTCCGCCAAGATGCCATTTGCCAATGGCAGCGGCCTTGTAGCCAGCCGGATGCAGCGCTTCCGCAATAGTCGTTTCGCCGAGCGGCAATTCCTGATTAAACGAGGGAGTGAGCAACTTCGCGTAAGGCCATTGCTTGCGGCCGGGAATCCAATCCGTGAGATGAAGCCGCGCGGGATACTTGCCGGTCAGGATGCTTGCCCGTGTCGGCGAGCAAACAGGACACGCCGCATAGGCGTTCGTGAACCGCGCGCTCTCCGTCGCAAATCGATCCAAGTTCGGAGTGTCGATAAACGCGTTGCCGTATGGCCCGGTGTCGTGCCAGCCGAGGTCATCCATCAGGATGAACAGGATGTTCCACGCCGGTTTGCTGGCCGCTGTTGTCACGGCCGCGAGCCCGCCTGTCGCTAATTGTAAAAATGTTCGTCGCTGCATGTTTTCAATCGAAAATTGAAGGCGCGTTACCAGTAGAACTCAACCTGAACTGCACTTCAGGGGATTATTACGCTTGCCCCGAGGGTACGGAAGCCTGAAAGTAATTGACGTTCAGGCGCCCAAAGAGCATGGTTCCACGCATCACTTGCGCCGCATGTGAAAATCCGGCTTGTTTCAGCATCGTGAGAATCCGGTCCTCCGAGTTGCCTTTCAGGCGCTCGCTTGAATGAAGCATGCGCGCAAGCGAGCCATGCGGGCGGCTTCCCGGCCCGGCGAAATCGACCATATGAAGGGAGGCGCCGGGCTTAAGAACCCGCCGGATTTCGCGCAACGTGTTTCCTCTCTCGCCCTCTGGGAGGTGGTGAAACATAAAGGACGAGAACACTCGATCGAAAGACGCGGCGGCATACGGCAGGTTGTCTGAAAAACCCTGATCGAATTGAACACCGATCTCTGCTTGTTGCGCCTTTCGTCTAGCTCGCGCGAGCGCTCTCGGATCGGGATCGAGCCCAACGACCTCGATGCCTGGGTGAAGGCGTTTGATTACTGCGGCCAGTGTTCCCGTGCCGCAGCCAATATCGAGTACGCGATCCCCGGGCCGGACGGCCGCTTGCTCGAGCAGCGCCTTTCGTGTCTTATCGCCACCGAGCAATTTCACGAGCGGATCGTAAAGCGGCAGCATCCAGTCGCGGCCCGCGGCGGGAAGATAGCTTCTTTGAACGTTCGTCATTGTTTGAATCCTTTGTCATCCCCATATTGAGATCTACACGGTCGAAGACGATAATTGCGCCTCTAAACGAGACTGTCCTCTAAACAAGAATTCTGCCGCTCGGACTCTTGACGGGCCCATTGCCGCCAGTGCAAGCGAGAGGGCTGGCAGGTCTGAATTGTTTCTGTATACTTTTCGCGCCGAACCCAAAAGCGAAAGAAGGAACCAGCTAAAGATCAGCCCAACGGCGAGCTTCCGATAAGGTGTGTTTGCCATAAAACAGTTCCCTTATTGCGTTGCTACATTCGTTACTTCGCTGGTAAGTTTCAGAAGGTTGTCCCAGCGCTCGTCTCCTAATTGGCGGCGCAATTGAGCTTGCACTTTCTCCCATCGAGAAACGCCACGCTGAAGTTGCACTTCTCCGGCTTTCGCAAGCCGTATCCGCCGTTCCCGCCGGTCTTTACCTTCCTGCTTCGCGATCCAGCCGTGGCGGTCCATGATCTCCAGCGTTCGGGTCAAAGTCGTGCTGTCCATCGAAAGCATCCGTCCCAAAGCGCCTTGGGATACTTCTCCGGCGCGCGAAAGCACTTGCAGAATCGTGAACTGAGTCGCTCGGATACCAAGCGGGCGCAAAGCATCGTCATACAGTTGCGCCAGCGCCCGCGATGCTCGCCGGAAGTTGGCGCACATACAGGGCAAATCGGGAAATGCCGCAGGAGACTTGTTCACGAAACGATAGATGTATATGCATCTTGTTTAGTTGCAACATCTGTCAATCTGAAGAGAGATCCCACGGCCGCATTGCGCGGACAAAATTGATTCTTCTTCTTGACACATCAACCGCCCTCGGTATAACATTCCGGGGATAGGTTCCGTGTACGGTAACGGAACACTTATTGCATGAAGTAGCTGTCTCGTATCGCCATTTCGGAGTCCGGGAGGAATCAGAATGTCCACGTCCGACTTTTGGACTAAACGGCTAGTCCAGATGCTCTTGCTGTTGTCTTCCGCACACTTCCTCAACGCTCAAACAACAGGCGTCATCACGGGAACGGTCAGCGATCCTAGCGGCGCCGTGGTTCCTAATGCGGCCGTGGTTGTAAAAAGCACCGGAACTGGCGAAAAACGCAGATTCGAGACGAACAGTAGCGGGATCTATGCGGCTTACGCACTGCCGGTTGGACGGTACGACATCACTGTCACAGCTGCAGGATTCAAAAAGGCCGCTCACTCCGACATACAACTCAACGTCGCCGATCAACTCGCCGTCAACTTCTCGCTTCAGGTTGGCGCAGCTTCCGAAACCGTAGAGGTGTCGGGAGCAACGCCCACCGTGCAGACACAACAAGCCGATATCAGCACCGTAGTTTCGTCACGGCAGATGACGGATCTCGCCACAAACGGCCGGGAATTCACTAGTCTGCAGCAACTCATTCCAGGTGCGGCCCGGACAATGGGCGACGAGGGTGGCACCGGTTTCAATAGTAGCCGCGGCTTTGCTATCAATGGCCAGCGCCAGGAGTCCTCTGGGTTCCAAGTCGATGGTGTCGAAAACACCGATATGGGGAACGGAGTCGGGCTGTTGACTTCTCCCGGGATGGAAACCATCGGCGAATTCAAAATGCAAACCAGCAATTATTCAGCCGAATATGGAAACGCTGGCGGAGCAAACCTGTTGGTCGTCACACG
>Ga0134125_10003605_pt1 | contig 17881 bp, 16 predicted proteins | sample KB31751_FD_96464 | JGI IMG/M metagenome (GOLD analysis project Ga0134125, IMG submission 96464) | Terrestrial soil microbial communities with excess Nitrogen fertilizer from Kellogg Biological Station, Michigan, USA - KB3-175-1 | ecosystem: Environmental > Terrestrial > Soil > Unclassified ...
ACGCGGGCCGATGATGTAGCCCACGCCCAGATAGGCGGGGCTGACGCTCGGCGCCGCGAAACTCGTCAGCCCGCCGGTGGCGACGATCTGATTCGTATCGGCGCCTCCCAGACTGACACGGCTGGAGCCAAGCTGGCCGATTCTGACAAGGACATCTTTATCCGACGCAAAGAAGCCGAAGCGCCCGAGCATGTAAATCAAGCCGCCGAGTCCCATATTCCAGAACAAGTATTTGGCCGCCTGAGCGCCTCGCTGGCCGGCTTTGTGGATCTCGGAGGCCGCAACCGATTCCGGAAACGGCAGCTCCGGGTCTTCTACCATCACCCGCCGCACCAGCGACACGAACAAGACGCCTAATACGCTGCCGACCAGCATCAGCACGGTCGATTTCCAGTACGCATCCTTGAAGCTGAACGAGGCCCAGGCATGCGAAATCAGAAATGCCGGCAGGGTGAACACCGCACCGGCGGCGACGGATTCCCCGATAGACCCGGCGGTTCGGGCGATGTTCTCTTCGAGCAGCGACCCCTTTCGTCCGCGCAGAACGGCCATGCTAATCACGGCCGCCGGATACGTCGCGGCAATCGTCATACCGGCGCGCAATCCCAAATAGGCGTTGGCCGCCCCCAGCACTACGGTCATAATCAACCCGAGCAGCACCGCGCGCAGCGTCAACTCGCGCATGGACACGGTTTCGGGGACGAACGGTTTATGAATTCGAGTGGACGAAGCCATATGCTTCTTGACTATATGATGGCGTCGCCGTGAATCACCGAAATGATCTGCCTGATATGTCGAAGTAGCTTCTACTCCGGAAGTGGGCCGAGTATCTCGATCTGGTGTTTCGCCGCCAAGGCCATCAGCTTTTCCATGTCAGGTGGCCCCGTGGGCGGCAAATTGGGCTCGCCCGCCGGATCGCTCATTTCCAAGATAAAGTTCTCGAATCCGCCGCCAGGCGTGGTCACCAGCAGAACTCGCGCCGGAGCGGTCCCGTCCACGCGGAAACCATGGGGAATCCCGCGCGGACCGAAGATGTACCCACCTGGACCCGCCTTCGATTGCCGGCCCTGGCAGAAAAAGGTTAACTCGCCCTCGATCACGTAAAACGACTCATCTTCGGCGTGGTGAACGTGAAATGGCGAGGCAAAACCGGCGGGAATCACCTGCTCCACCAGTCCATAGGCGCCACGCGTGGTATCAGCGGTTGCCCGTACGAACGTCAGTGAGCCCAGGAACCACATTGGCGCTTCACCACGAGCCAGTACACAAGGTTGCAGTTCTTCTGAAGATATTGGCATGTTCATCATTCCTCCCGGCAAGGTGATTTTACCTATGAAAGCACATGAACTACGGGTGCAATCGTTCTAACGATTCCTTCTGCCGCCCAGCCGCGTCAAAGTTTGATGGAGCTAGCCATCGTTCAAAAGACGCTTTGCGGGTGGGCCACTCTGAATCGAGCATGGAGAACCACGCAGTATCCCGGTTGCGGCCTTTCACGACCCTGTGCTGCCGGAAGATCCCTTCGAAGGTGAAACCCAGCCGGAGAGCCGCCTCTCGCGAGCGGGTATTGAGAGAATCGCACTTCCATTCGTAGCGCCGATAACCCAAATCTTCAAAGATATAGCGCGCCAGTAGGTACATGGCTTCGGTTGCTCCGGTTGTCCGCTGGAGCCGCGAAGTGAACAGCACGTTCCCGACCTCAATACTGCGGTTTTTCAGATCAATCCGTAGAAAGGCGGCATGTCCAACGGCACGATGAGAAGCATTGTCGACAATCGTGAAGAGAAGTGGATCGGCAGAAATGGCTTTTTGCTGGAGCGCGGCATGAAAAGCGGCGCGATCGGCAAAAGGTCCGTCGGGCATATAGCGCCAGAGGTGTTCTTTGCCGGGGCCGTGCGAATCTTCGTACAGCGCTTCCGCATGAGCGTTTACGTCGACTGGCTCGAGCGTAACGATCTTTCCCGGTAATGTGATGCGTTCCGGCGGCTTTGCGGGAGTGCTGTCAACTGCTCTGCCGAGGATCGGCGGATCTTCTTCCTGCAACATGTGCATACCCATGGGATTCTTATGGCGGGACGTCCGATTACTGTATCCAGGCGACCAGCTCGATTTCTACGCGCTGTTCGCTCTCCGGAAACTGAACCCCGATGGCCGAGCGCGCTGGAGCATTTTTAGGAAAGTATTTAAAATAGACTTCATTCATGGCGGCCTTCTCGGTTTTCACGTCCGCCAGAAAAACGGTTACTTTGATCACGTTGTCGAGCGACGAACCCATCGCCTCCAGGTTCGCTTTGTGAGATTCTAAGGCCCGCTGGGTCTGCTCCTTGATGTCGCCGCCGAATAAGCGAGGGTTCTTTTCTGCCTCCGGCCGCATCCCGCCTAATCCGGAGCTGAAATATAAGTTCCCAACGCGTATGCCATCCCGAGCTTTCAGTTTGCCCGACTCGGCCGCTGACGCCGCTATCGGGAGCGATGCCGCGGCGCCCAATCCTACAGCCGATTGCAGGAATGCACGACGTTTTGAATTCGCTGATTTCATATAGTCGAGTATCGTACAGGTATTTGCGGCCGTGAGGGTCATGCTCGTCTGGTTCTGAGTCACGGCTATACCCACATAATTGAAGTATGCAAGTCGCTGGAAGGCGGCTTGAACTAACTTTCTCGGCGCCAGGTTTACGAGGCGGACGTTGAAATGGCAAATTACGAGCTCTGGCCTTCCGATCGCCAATTGACAGAGCCCCTCGCCGACGGCGCGGCGCTGCTTCGCGGTTTCGCGTCAAAAGATGCGGCTAACCTGCTCGATGCCGTGCGCGAGATCGCGGCGATCGCTCCGTTTCGTCATATGACCACACCCGGTGGATACCGCATGTCGGTCGCTATGACCAATTGCGGCGAGCGGGGGTGGGTGTCCGACGCAAATGGCTACCGGTACGATGCGTTCGATCCTGAAACCGGTCGCCGTTGGCCGGCAATACCCGAGCTCTTTCTGACCCTCGCAACGGGCGCGGCGGCGGAAGCTGGATTCCCGAACTTCCGTCCCGATGCGTGTCTGATCAATCGCTACGAGCCGGGGGCGCGATTAACATTGCACCAGGATAGGAACGAACGGGATTTCACGCAGCCTATCGTGTCTGTATCGCTGGGATTGCCGGCGGTATTCCTGTTCGGCGGCGCGCGGCGAAAGGACAGGCCGCGCCGTATTCGAATTGAGAATGGAGACGTTGCCGTATGGGGAGGCCCGGCAAGGCTTGCCTTCCACGGCATTGCCCCGCTCGCAGCCGGCTCCGATTCTCTCGCGGGCGAGCACCGCATTAACCTCACGTTTCGAAAAGCGTGCTGATCGGAAAGAGTTCCTCCCTCGAGGCTAATATTTAACCGTAATTCTGCGGTCATTCAGGAGAATTAAACGTGGTCTGCGTCACTATCCTGGAGGATCGCGTGTTTACGCGGAACGTCTCAACCGCGCGGCCCGGCGTGGGTTTCGGTGTCGCCTGAACGAGGCTGGGCAGCCAAAAAAGCGGGGAGAATTCAAAAATCATTTGACGTGAAAAGAATTCTAAAATACTCTTAAAGCTCACAATTAATTGAGATCTTGAGGACGCGCCGGAGTAGTCTGTGTTTCCGTGCCGTGGAGGCTTTCAGTCTATGCGTAGCCAGTCGAGTTCCGGTCGAACCGGCGCTTTCAAATTCGCGAGCCGTACGGTGGCGGCGGCATGCGTTGTAGGTACGGCGCTTTTCTTCGGCCACCTGAACCTGCAATCCAAATCGAAAACTCAGGCGAATAAGCCCCATATCGTGTTATCGCCGGATTTGCCGACGCAAGTGAAATTCGGTTCCGGTTCATCCCTTGGCGATCTGCAACAAGATTTCGATATCTTCTCATGGGATTCCTTTATCGCCGCAAACTGGCCGCCCGGTCCGAATGGCGAGGGCGATCCTTCGAAGAAGCCCGGCAAGAACGGCGATAACCCGACTATATGGGAAAGCTGGATCGATACCCGCAGCGTATTGTTGCCGGACGGCGAGGTTCCGTCCTGGGGCAGTTCGCCAGCAGTGCCGGGAGTGTGCCGCGCCGACTATAAGCCCGGCATGAAGATCCTGCGCCAGATCGGGAAGACGCCCAATCTGCTGACGGCGCAGATTCAGCCGTTCGAGACCGGGCCACTGATCGATCAGGAGCACCAGTACGCGCGGTTCGAGATTCACGTGAACCGCAGTATGTTCGATTTCATTAAGGCGCATCAGCTTTATTCCGCGGCGGGACAACAGAAATTCTCCGGGGACGTGTCGTTTCCGTGCAGTACAGCGAACCAGCTTGGAGCCGTGATGGTGAAGGCGTCCTGGAAGATTTTGAGCGCGAGCGACAATCCGGCGCGGTTTCATACCGCCGAGGTTCTGATTTACACTCCGCCATCGACCGATCCGCCGATCGAAGAAAGTTGCGTCTCGAAGAAAGTGGGGCTGGTCGGACTGCATATCGCCCACAAAGTAAACCAGGCGCCGCAATGGATCTGGTCGACTTTCGAGCAGGTGGACAACGCGCCGGACGAGGCCGCTGTGAAAAGCGGGAAACTCGCATCGCATTACAACTTTTACAAGCCGAATTGCACGGATTGCCTGCCGGTCGACACGGCTCCTCCGCGACCCTGGAATCCGAACTTGCCGGGTCAGAAGCCGAGCCAGGTGGTGCGCCAGGACGTTCTTCCTTCGTTTGCGGTGGCGAGCGCGCAATCGAATAACCGCATCGCACAGCATATGCTGGCAAAAATCAGCAAGAAGTCCGTTTGGCAATATTATGAGCTGATCAGCACGCAGTGGCCGACGAAGCCAGGTTCGGTGGCAACGTGTACGGCGGATCCGGTCGCACGCTTCGGAAATCCGGCCCCACAGTTCCTCGCCAATTCGAGTCTTGAAACCTATGTTCAGGGCACAGTGCCCAACGTTTCTTCAAGCTGCATTTCGTGCCATGCCAATGCCGCGATGACCACCGGCAAAGCTTCGGATTTCACCTACGTTCTGCAGAGCGCAAAGTGAGGACTCTAAATGAATAGCCCAGTTGTTCAACTCGCCACGCCGGCGAGCGCTACTCGCGTGACAAATTTCGCCGCAATGTCGGCGGCGCTCACCGGCTTCTCGCTCGAGACAATCAGTCCGGATCTCGATGTGACGGATCTCAAGAGCGCTTATCTCCAGACGGCGGACCAAAACGGTGAAAGTCAGGAAGTCGACCGGCTGATCGCCCAATTTCTCAGCATGAAGGGCAAAACGAGCCAGGAGATCGCCGACGCGCTGCTGGACACAGGCAAGCAGCCCGCGGATTTGATTGCGGCAGCGCGCCACATCCTCGAGATGTGGTATCTCGGCACGTGGAACGGCGCTGTCGTTTCTTCTAACGCCTACATTGGTGGCCTCGCGTGGCAGGCCGCGCAGGCCCATGCGATGGGCTATAGCGAGTGGGAATTCGGTTATTGGGCTCAGGATCCGCCGCCGCTAGCAGATTTCGGCGTTCAAGTGAGCAATGGAGCAAAACGTGGATAACGGGCAATTCGATGTCGTCGTGATTGGCTCAGGGTTGAGCGGCTCCATCGTCGCCGCCGAGTTGGGCAGCGCCGGTAAAAAAGTATTGGTGATTGAAGCCGGTCCGGCTGTGCCGGATAACCGCGGCGAGTACATGCAGAACTTTTACATGAACTCGTTGAAGGCGCCGGAGTCGGCGTACCCGCCGCTTACGCTCGATCCAGCGAACGAAGCCACCCCGCGCGCGACCATCGGCGGACTGATCAATTCGCAGAATCCGGCCAAGAGCTACTTAATCCAACCGCCGCCGAGCAAGATCCCGAACGCCAGCAGTCTTCCGTTCAGCAGCACCTACGAGCGTGTCGGCGGCGGCACGATGTGGCACTGGCTAGGGACATCCCTGCGCCTCGTGCCGAACGATTTGCAGATGTACACCAAGTACGGCGTATTTTCGAGCGACGCCGACTGGCCCATTGGGTATGACACGCTTTCGGGTCTCTACGAGAAGGCCGAAAGCGAGATCGGCGTTCCGGCGAGCGTGGCCGAACAAGCCCCGCTGGGACCCGCAATCGGATTGAAGTACCGGCCAGGCTATCAATACCCGATGAATCCCATCCCGATGACCCTGGTGGACGAGGCGGTGAGCAAGGGATCGGAAGGCGTCGTTGTCGATTCCAAGCCGGTATTCGTCACGCCCACGCCGGCTGGCCGAAATTCGCAGCCGTATCAGAGCCGGCGAGTTTGCGCGGGCAACACGAATTGCATTCCGATCTGTCCGATTCAGGCCAAGTACGATCCGACCGTTACGCTGGCGCGCGCACTGAATACCGGCAACGTAACCGTCAGTTGGCAGTCGGTCGCAACGAAGCTATTGACGGATGCGAGCGGCAAGATTTCGGGCGTCCAATACGTGACGTGGGACAAAGAGTTGAACCCCACGAAGGGCGCGGCCAAGATAGCACAAGGAGCGATGTATGTGCTGGCTGCGCATGCCATCGAAAACTCCAAACTACTCCTGCTTTCGAAATCGCCGCAGTTTCCAAACGGCGTCGCCAATTTCAGCGACCAGGTCGGCCGCAATCTGATGGATCACGTGCTCTATCTCTCGTGGGCGCTGACGCCCGAAGGCCAGCCCGTGTATCCGTATCGAGGTCCGCTCGCGACAGCGGGTATCGAGAGCCTGCGCGATGGAGCGTTCCGCAGCCAGCGTGCGGCTTATCGGATCGAGATCGGCAACGAAGGCTGGAATTTTGCAATTGGCGATCCCAATACCACGGTTCTCGACTTCATCTACGGAAAAAATGAGTCGCGAACGAATCCGCCTGTTGCGCCGGGGCAGCCTGCCGGCAAGCCGGGTCTCGCGCTCGGCGGCCCCGCGCTTGCGATGGCTATCAACGACCGGCTCACACGGCAATTCCGGCTCGGCTGTCTCATCGAGCAGGCTCCCCAGGCTTCGAATTGCGTCACGCTCGATGAGAAGTATACGGACGGCCTCGGCCTGCCGCGGCCCAAAATCAACTACGGATTCGATGCGTACACGCTGGCCGGATTCAAGTCGGCGCGCCAGACTTGCAGCGCGGTCTATAAGGCGATGGGCGCTACTGAATTCACCGATTACTCGGGCAGAAAGGGGTCGCCGTCATACTTCGAAATTGACGGGGAAGCATACGCGTTCTTCGGGGCCGGCCACATCATAGGCACCCACCGCATGGGCAACAACAAAAAGCATTCGGTTGTCGACGCAAATCAAAAATCGCATGATCATGCGAATCTCTGGATCATGGGCAGCGGCAGTTTTCCGACCGAAGCCACCCCCAATCCCAGTCTCACCATCGCCGCTCTTGCGTTTGCAACCGCGGCGGATTTGAAATCTGCATTGAAATAACTTCAGGAGCAAAGGTGCCCCAACCACTTCCTTCCATTCCGGCGGGCTTCGGCCTGCCATTCTATTACTCGTCGCTGACTAACTTCGAAGTCTTGTATCTGGTGGATGCCGCGGCTCCGCGCAAATTTTTACAAGGCACGCATCTGGAATTAGCCACATTCAACGGCAAGGCTTGCGTCTCGTTTAACCACCAGCTCTACACGGGACAATTTCCAACGGGCGCGGCCATCACCCAGGAAATTGAGCTGAACATCCTCGCAGTGCCAAAGGAGCTATGGCCTCTCGTCGCCGAGGTGAGTTTCGATCAATTTGTCAGCGGCGATGAACAGACCAAGTTCATGGGGAACCATCGCGTGTGGGTTCCGTGTGATGCCGATATTGCGATCAAAGCGGGTAAGGAGCTGTTCGGAGAGCCTAAATTCAAAACCAGCTTCACGATTTCAATTCCGTCGTTAAACGATCCGAGCGTCACAACCTGGTCGGTCGTCTGCAACGATCCGGCTTCGCCCGAAACGGAAGAGTCATACATCTTTTCATGCAAGGCGGATCTTACCGGACTTCCGGCAACGGCATCAAATCCGTCGCCTGTCACCGAATATGGGAAGCATCAGGACCGCCTGATCGGCTGCCGGTGGAACATCCTCGGAACGTTCGATACTTACAAGCTCGATGCGAAATCGGCCCAACGCGTGAAGCTGTCGTTCGGCACAAGCTCGCATAAGATGCGTGCCGACATGCAGGAGTTAATCGGCTCGACGCCGGCGGCCTATGCACGCAGCTATCAATCCACCCCCGCGGCGATTCAGAGCAGAGCCTATTTTCCGGTGACGAAGGGATGAAAGGCCAGGGGAGACGAATGAATTCACGTTTGCGCAACATCAGCTTGTTGTTGGCAGGCTCGGTGGCACTGGCAGGATCTGCGTTCGCGCAGAATACTCCCGACTACGGTCCGTTGAAGCCCGTGCTAAAGGGAGACATGCCGGGCGTTGTGCCGGCATTTCCGTTCGCGGCCGCGCCCGTCGATACCCGGCCGATGTTCGACTATTTTATGTGGCAGAACTTCATTGCCGCGATGTGGCCCGCACAGCCTGGCAGCCATGGCCAGCCGCTCCAGCCGGATAATCCGAACATCTTCAGAAACCCTCCCGCGAACACGCAGCCTGTCTGGCTCGGTTGGAAAACCGCTTACGAACTGTTTCCGCAGAATGGCAGCGCTCCTCCGGCATGGGATCAGTCGGGCAACACGAATGTCTGCCGCGGAGTATCCGCAAGCGATACGCGGCCGGTGTTGATGATGGTTAGCAAATTCGGCACAGTTGCCGAGGAATTGAACCAGGCGTTTGCCGGACCGCTGCCGGATCAGACCGGGTTGTTTACTCGCTATGAAGTGCGCGTGGACCGGCCTTATTACGATTATGTCCGGGCCCGCAAACTTTACAACCGGTCGAACTGGCCGACAGGCAAGCAGCCGCCAATTGTCCTTCCGGCGAGTTCCGACTCGGCCCTTGGCTCGATCGAGGTGAAGGGGGCCTGGCGCGATCTGTCGAAAGTGCCGGAGCGTTTTCAGAAGCGATTCTACACGGAGCTTGCATTGGTCGCGGTGCCGGATACCTGCTCCATCGACCCCGGCACGCAACGCGTAGTTTGCGATTGCAGGTCGATCAAGGCGGGCCTTGTAGGCTTCCATATCGCTCATAAAACACAGCAATTCCCGCAATGGGTTTGGAGCACATTCGAACAGGTCGACAATTTGGGCGAAGACCCCACCACTCCGAAAGACATGCAGCCTTCCTATTACGATCCCGACTACTACAAGAAGTACGGCGGCCCACGCAGCAATCCGCCGGACCATCCGGGAGCGAGCCGTGTTCCAAAAGCGGATGATTTCGACCACACGCCGGTAAACGTCGTGCGCCTGTCTCAGATTCCGAGCACGCCGGCGGGTAACTCCACCATGGATTTCAATCAACGCTATCGGGCTTTGATGAAGGGAACCGTATGGGAGAACTACGTTCTGATCGGAACGCAGTGGTCCACGCTGCCGTCCTGGCCGCCGCAAACGCCTAAGTCGGATTTCGGTTGTGAAGACGGCACGCTGCCGACCGCTGGCGGTCTGGCGTTTCCCGCCTGTGGGGTCTCGGACATCACTATGGAAACGTATCACCAGCTCGACAGTTGCCAGAACTGCCACCAAGGCGCGCAGCGATCGGGCGCCGATTTCAGTTGGATTCTCGCGAACCGCGCCTACACACCGGGTGGGACCACCAACAGCATTATTAACGGGCTGAAGACTCTTCCCGTGAAAAAGTGAGGACGAAACGACGATGACCTCGAAGTTATTATTAACTGCGTTGGCGGCGAGTCTGTTGTTGCCCGTTGTCCAAGCTCAGGATGCGGCAGCTCAGGACACTGCGGCGCTTGCATATCGAAATGCGGTTGAAACGCCTCCTCCGGGGTGGACCGGACCTGTATTTCGTTTGAGTCATGATTATCCAACGCAAGCTCCCGCCGCCTGTGGCGTGAAGGACTGTCCGTGGCTCGCCACAAATCCGAGCATGTTCAACCAGGCGCCGGGAAGCAGCGTTCCTGTATGGGACGCACAATGGTCGGCCTACATGAAGAAGATCTTCGACTACATAAAAGAGGGTCAGGACCCGATGCTCTCGAATCAGAAAGGCTGGAACGTCGAGGTCGGCGGCAATACGCGCTGGTATCACGTGCCTTGGATGTCATACGATCCCACTCGCGGCCGCGAATTTGTGCATGGGCTCACCAACGAGCGCACCGCGACGATCAGCGACTTCCATAAGCCGCTGGAGCATCACTTCGGGCTCAACTCGCTGCAGGCCTCCGTAAATCCCAACGCGAAGTTCGAGACGTGGGCTTTCGGCGTCTATAACGATTACGGCGCTTATTCGATCGGTAAGAGCTGGGATAAAAACGGTCTGCCGCAAGTTGCGTCCTACGATGGAGTGCGTACGCCCGCGGGCCTGCCTTTCCCTACCGGCACAGTTGTCGCAAAACTCCTGTTCACAACAGCAACGGAAAAAGATGCTCCGTACCTGAAAGGATCTCCGGCCTGGCAGGCGGATCGTCATGTGATGAACGGCCAGAACCCTACCTGCGAGCGCAAGGTGCAGATTGTTCACCTAGTGCAGATGGACATCGCGGTGGTGGACCCGAATTCTCCCGGCCGCTGGATATTCGGAACTTACATTTGGGACGGCAATCGTCCGGGCAAAACGGCATGGGATCATCTGGTTCCGGTCGGTCTGCAATGGGGCGCCGATCCGTGGACATTCCCGGCCGTTCCGCGCGCGGAAAGCATTCCGGTCAGGCAGAGCGTGTTAAATCCGCGGCGACCGAACGCGCAAGCCGGATGCCAGGGTCGCCTCGCCGGGCCGGTGGACAACAAGCAGGCATCCTGCGTTTCCTGCCACGGAGGCGCGTTTGCTTCCACTTCGAGCGCGTTGTCCGTGCCGACAGGTACGCCGCCCATCTTTGGCTTTCCCGGCCTTTGTACGCAGTATTCGCTCGAAAATGCGCAGTATTTCAACAACGTGCAGTTTCCGCAGGGTTACACCGGCGGCCAGTATCCGGACGTGATGAACCTGGATACGTCGTTGCAGTTGCAGGTGTCGTTCTTCCAATACGCGCAGTACAAACATACGGGAAAGCCGGCAGCCTGCACTCAGTAATTTGCAATCCCCAAACGGAGCAGCCACATTTGCGTTCGCGGCTTGTTCGGCAGTCGAACCCGCTTGCTTGCGCAAGGCGGCTCTGAGTCGAGGCAATTTGCAAACAGAGCCGCCGCACGCCAGTGCGCGGGTTTCACGGTTGTCGAAAAATCCCGCCTACGCATGTGCCTCCGTATGGTGGCCGTAAATCCGTGCCGCCTACACCGGATGATCGACGATTTCCTCTTTCGCGTTATCCCAATAGAGCCGCTTGCCCGACCATAGCGACTGCGCCGCCATAATGCAGACAATCGCGTGCGAAAAGCCGTGGTCGACCGTGGCATTGGGCTGCTTGCGATCGCGCATGGCGTTCAGCCAATGCATCAGATGATCCACGTCGTCGTCGCTCGGACCGTTTGAATTGGGCGGCGGCGCGTTTGGCACGTGGACGATCTCGGCCTTCTCCCCTTCCGGTCCCATGCCCGGAGGGGCCGTGTAGGTCGGCATGCGCCGTTCTGCTTGCCGATTGCCGCCTTCATTAGTAAGCAGAAACAGCGAAGCGCCTTCGCCGCCGTAGTTCTCAAGCGTGCCGTCGCGGCCCTGAATGCGGCTGAAGCTGCGATAGCTGTTTGAAAACGTTGTCGAATACGTGTAGATGAAACCCTTGGGATAGAGCAGGGTAACCGTAGCGTTGTCGGGATTCTCGCGGCCGTCTTTCCAGGTAAGAACGGCGCCCGTGGCGACAGCGCTCACCGGATACGACGAGTCCGTCCACAGGTGAACCAGATCGCTGCCGTGGCTCAACCATTGGTCGAAAATGCCGGACGAGAAATCCTTGTATAAGCGGAACTCGAGATACACATGCGGATCGAACGGGCGATACGGCTTTCCAAGCAGCCAGCGTTTCCAGTCGGTATCTTCTTCCTTTAGTAGGGTCGGGCTCTTGCCGTCATCGTAGTGCCGGATGTAACGCCAGCGGGGCTGGTTCACGTTCCATTCCTGCGTGATTTTGACAACGTCGCCGATCCGGCCGGATTGAATGATGTCGCGCACGGCCAGAGGATACGGTTCGCTGCGGTGCTGCGTGCCCATTTGCACGATCTGCTTTGAACCTTTTACTGTGTCGCGGGCGGCCTTCGCTTCTTCCAGTACGTTCGCGAAGGGCTTTTCGACGTAACAGTCCTTTCCGGCTTTCACCACTTCGATGCACAACTTCGCATGCTGGAAGTCGCCGGTTGCGATCATGACGCCGTCGATATCGGGCTTCGCGAGCATCTCTTCCGAATACTTGTAAGTGGCCGGAGCCGTGCCGAAGAAATCCTTCACCTGGGCGGCGCGAGCCTCGCGCGCGAGGCTCCAAATATCGCATACGGCCGTCACTTCGACAGGAGTGCGTTCCGATGCCATGTGCACCATGTGGACGTGGCCCCGGCTCCGGCCTCCGCAGCCGAGTTGACCGATACGGATGCGGTCGTTCGCGCCCGCCACACGTGCGTAAGAGCGGGCCGATAGAGCAGTTGCGGAACCCGCCAGGACAACATTGCCTGCCCGTTTCAGGAATTGCCTCCGGTCCACTTCGCCCAATTGATTTGTCGCCGTTTCTCTTTCGTTGGCCGGATCCATAAAACGTCACCTTTCCTGAAAGCTAATGCGGCTTTGCGCCGTCAACACAGGCGATTATATCGCCTACATGGGTTACGTTCCCGCCGGGTCGCGGCGCTGAGAGGTGCTTGATTGCACCGGCGGTCGAGGCGTGCCTCGACCCTATAACAGGCCTGTCGACAGCCGCTAATTCATGCTGCCCCCGCCGCGCTGGCAAACGTCCGCGAGATCAGCTCCCGCGCCTCATTCTGAATGCGCCGTAGATGGTCCTCGCCGAGAAAGCTCTCCGCATAAATCTTGTAGACGTCTTCCGTACCCGACGGGCGGGCGGCGAACCAGCCGTTCTTCGTAACCACTTTCAACCCGCCGATGGGAGCATCGTTGCCGGGCGCACGAATCAGCATGGCTTCGATCTTTTCGCCCGCGAGTTCGGTCGCCTTCACCTGCTCGGGTGAAAGCTTCTGCAGCACGGCTTTTTGCTTGGAAGTCGCAGGTGCATCGATGCGCTGGTAAACGGGCGCGCCGAATCGCTCGGTAAGCGCGCGGTAATGCTCGCCCGGATCGCGGCGCGTTGTCGCTGTGATTTCGGCGGACAGCAGGCCAAGGATCAGGCCGTCTTTATCGGTGCTCCACGGGCCGCCCTTGCGGCGCAAGAACGATGCGCCCGCGCTCTCTTCTCCTCCGAAGCCGAGCGACCCATTGAGCAAGCCATCGACAAACCATTTGAAGCCGACCGGAACTTCAACGAGGCGCCTGCCGAGGGCTCCGGCAACGCGATCGATGATGCTGCTCGATACGAGAGTCTTGCCGATGCCCGCATCGCTGCGCCATCCCGGCCGGTTCTCGAAGAGATATTGAATCGCCACGGCCAGATAGTGATTGGGATTCAGCAACCCGGCGCCGCGCGTCACAACGCCGTGGCGGTCGTGATCCGTGTCGCAGGCGAACGCCACATCGAAGCGATCCTTCAACGCGATCAGCGCTGCCATGGCGTACGGCGAGGAACAATCCATACGAATTTTGCCGTCCCAATCGAGCGTCATAAACCGGAACGTAGGGTCGACACTCGTATTGACCACTTCCAGATCCAGCCGGTATTGTTCGGCGATGCGCGGCCAATAGGCAACGCCGGCGCCCCCCAAAGGGTCGACGCCCAGCTTCAGCTTCGCGGCGGAAATGGAGCCCATGTCGATGACATCGCCAAGATCGTTCACATAGGTCGAGATGTAATCGTAGCGATGCACGCTGGACGCTTTAATCGCTTTCTCGTACGTTACGCGCTTCACGCCGCTTAATTTCGCGGCGATCAACTCGTTCGCACGATCCTGAATCCACTTGGTGGCGCTGGTGTCGGCCGGGCCGCCTGAAGGTGGATTGTATTTGAAGCCGCCGTCCTCCGGTGGATTATGAGACGGCGTGATGACGATGCCATCGGCCAGCCCGTCTTTCCGATCGCGGTTGTAGGTCAGGATGGCGTGCGACAGCGACGGCGTTGGTGTATAGCCGAGGTCCTGATCGATCATCACATCGACGCCATTGGCGGCCAGCACTTCGAGTGCGGTGGCGAACGCCGGTTCGGAGAGGCCGTGCGTATCCATGCCGAGAAACAGCGGGCCTGTCGTTCCCTCCTGCTGCCGGTACGCGCAGATCGCCTGGGTAATAGCAAGAATGTGATCCTCATTGAAACTGCCGGCAAACGACGATCCCCGGTGCCCCGAGGTGCCGAACGCGACGCGCTGCTCCCGGTTCGCCGGATCGGGATGCAGGGCATAGTAGGACGTGATCAATCGAGGGACGTTCACCAGGCTCGCCGGATCGGCGGGTTTGCCCGCGCGTGGGTCGACACTCATGTTTGTTCTCCGAAGGACATCATGGCATGAAGCTTAATAGGCTTCTGAGATACGATCGATAATCTGGCGTTACCGTTTCTTACGGCGAGGAGCCGCCGCTTCGGCGAGAACATCGCGGTCAGTGCACACATCGCAGGAACTGCCGCAGGCGGCAAGATGTTCGCCGAAATATCCCGCCAGGGCCTGATGCCGGCAGCACATCGCTTCCGCGAATCGATACATCCGGCGCGCTTGTTCCCGGCGCTGGTCCCCCAGCCTGTCATCCTTTTGCTCATTCGCAAAGAAATCGTGCGCCAGGACATCGGGCCACGCGTAGAACAGGATGCAATCGCTCGGTTGGCCGTCACGGCCGGCGCGTCCCATTTCCTGCGCCAACGATTCAAGCGAGCGCGGCATGTCGCGGTGGATCACGAACCGGATATTGCTTTTGTCGATGCCCATGCCAAACGCCACAGTCGCTACAATCACGAGCGTGCGGCCTTTCTGAAAGTTCTCCTGCCGCTGGTGTCGGGTGTCGTTATCGAGCCCCGCGTGGTACGACTCGGCGCTGATTCCGTTTTCACGCAGCGTCGCGGCCAGGTCGTCAGCATCCTGCCGGCGCAGGCAATAGATGATGCCGCTCTCGCCTTTGCGCGCGCGCAGCAGTTGCAGCATGGCCCGCCCGACCGGTGGATGGCCGGTCTTTTTGACGACCGCGATGCGGAGATTCGGCCGGAAGAACGAGCCTTGAAAGCGGACCGGCGATTCCATGCCGAGCTGGTTGACAATATCCTGCTGCACGCGCGCGGTGGCGGTTGCGGTTAGCGCGAGCAAGGGAATGCCGCCGAAGCGCTGCTTCAGGCCAGCCAGATTGCGATAGGCAGGGCGAAAATCGTGCCCCCACTCGCTGATGCAATGCGCTTCGTCCACGGCAAGCAGCCGCAGATCGACATTTTCGAGCATTGCCGCCAGATATAGCTCCAGGCCCTCCGGCGCCGCATAAACCAGTTCAAACTGGCCCCGGCACACGGCGGAAAGGCGCTGCCGCCGGTCGGATTCTTCGATACTCGAATTGAGATACGTGGCGCGAATACCGCGCGCCGCCACGGCGTCGACCTGATCCTTCATCAAGGCGATCAGCGGCGAAATGACGAGCGTGGTTCCGCCGAGCGCTCGCGCGGGGATTTGAAAAGTCAGCGATTTGCCGGCGCCGGTGGGCATCACGGCGAAGCAGTCGAGGCCGGCCATCACCGTGCGAATCACCTGCTCCTGGCCCGAGCGAAACTGATCATAACCGAATATCTGCTTCAGAAGCGCTCGAAGAGTCTCATCGGGAGGAGCTTCGAGCCGTGCCGAGATCTCCCGTAACTCCCGAATTGAATCGGCTTGAAACAGCCGGGCGCGCTGCTCCTCCGGAGCCTGGGAATACAGCAGCCGTAAGCGCTGCAAGCCATCCTGGCACAGGGTTCGCAGATGCTCGTTCCCGCTGCAAGCCCAAGCGCGCAGCTTCGCGATCTCACGAGCCAGTGCATCCGCTTCGTGATCTGCCTGCGCCGGAATTGGAGCGCTTTTCGAGGACACCCATTCATCAGAATAGTGGAAACCGGTAAATCCACTGCGATGAGCAAAAGGGGACTGGCGAGTATTCGGCGCTGTCTGCCGAATCCGACGCCGGTCTCCGTTCCCCGTGCGGCCCCGAGCATAAAGAAACGGCAGTGGCCGCCGATAGGAATAGCAGGAGCCTTAATTCAGACATGCCCCGGCGTCCCGAAACTGCGTACCTCGAAGCGGAAGTCTTGACCGCGGATTCGACGAAGCTCGTTCAGATTCTCTACGATCTGGGCGTCGATTCAGTGCAGAATGCGCGGGAGCGCCATCGCCAGGGCGACATCGTGGGCCGGGGGCGCTTCGTCAATAAAGCGTTTGAAGTGCTCGTCGAGCTGATGAATTCCTTGAACCCGGAGCAAGGCGGCGAGATTGCGGCAAACTACGCCCGCCTGTACGATTACTGCCAGCGGCGGCTTCTCGAGGGGCATGCGCAACAGTCCGAGCCGGCGCTGGCAGAAGTGCAATCGCTGCTCGAAGATCTGAGGGAAGCCTGGCAAGCGGTGATGGCGAGCCAAAGCGCGACGCTGCTACCGCATGATGCAGCGGGGTGCGATCCGGCCGCGGTCGGCGCGGAGCCGCGTTATAGCTGTGTGGGGTAGCGGCTGCGAGCGGGCAGGCCCTAATCCGATAACTGCACGGTTCGCCTCGAAGCGCCTGGATAGTCAGAATCAAAACCGCACCATCAGTCAGGTGAGAATCCCACTTGGACTTCCCACCGCTTGTGGGCCTGTCCGGCCTGAAGATAGTCCCACACGTCAGGCTCACGATCCGCTGAGACGTCAATCGCGATCAGTCGCTCCAGCGTAATTTCGACCTTGCAGCCAAGCGTCCGAAGTTCTTGAGCGATTTTGCCGCCGCCTTGCGCCGCTGTGTCGTCGAGCCAGATCCGAAAATTACTGTTGCCGCTTCGAGAGATGATCCGCTCAAACTTGTACCAATCCTACTTGGTCCGCTCTGCTGAGACAATGTCGCCTAAAGCAATGTCTTTGACGAAGAACGGTGTGCTTTCCAATCGAAAGCCACCACCCTCAATTGGAGTGGCCCACAATTCCTCCCAATCTTGCGATGTTGGAAAACATTCTTCGTCCTTTTGGATCTCGAACCAGATCTCGACAGGACCCTTGGCAAATGGTGAGCTGTTTTCGCCGTCCATGACACTGAGCTTCTTATTCTTCGCCATGTAAAGCGTTTAGGGAGTGGTCGGGCGCTGTCGGGAACTGCAAGCCAATTTCTTGGCCATTAAGCCAGCTAACTTTATCCTGGGAAACGTCAGCAAATAAATTTAGTTCAACCCCGATCATGGAAATTGCGACGAAAATGGCCTCAAACGCGTCTCGCCCTCTCATTGGTCGTACGATTCTGTTTACCTCATCGCTTATTTCTGCCTGACATTCGAAGTAATCATCCCCTCGCTTTGCGGGGAAGCCGATTTTAATCATTACGTTCTTCTTTGCGTTCCGACTTTCCACCGTATAGCGACGCTCCGCCATAATCTCGTCGGTCTTGATCGCAGGATCTCGCCTTGGCATGAAACCATTGTTATCCTAAAATCACTGGCGACGTCACGCCCGCACATCGCGCCTCCCGTAAGCAATCAGAAGTAAGGAAGACACTCACGCATTGGCGCTTTTACTGAACGTACAAAGTCTATCGAAATCGTACGGAGCCGCTCCTGTATTCGAAGATCTTTCACTGAGCATCGGCGACGGCGACCGGCTGGGATTGATCGGGCCGAACGGCTCGGGCAAATCGACGCTGCTCGA
>Ga0134125_10003606_pt1 | contig 17878 bp, 19 predicted proteins | sample KB31751_FD_96464 | JGI IMG/M metagenome (GOLD analysis project Ga0134125, IMG submission 96464) | Terrestrial soil microbial communities with excess Nitrogen fertilizer from Kellogg Biological Station, Michigan, USA - KB3-175-1 | ecosystem: Environmental > Terrestrial > Soil > Unclassified ...
AGGAGGGCGGTCGGACTTCCACTATGTCGCGAACTTATAGCACTCCGTGCAGTTTTGACAAAAGCAAGGCTGCACGATGGAGGGTATGGGGCCGCACGAGCAATCGAGCCTCGTACGAACGTCACGTGTCCGCAAGCGTCTCCTAAGGCATGATCCGGAGAAGTGTGAAACGGCTTTCCGAAAAGATCATGCCCAAACAAAGAGCTAAAGCGCGATAGTCCCGGACTCATCGCGCTTTTAGAACCGCGGCAAATCCGGAAACGCCAGCCTGCCGGCATGGACATGCATGCGGCCAAGCTCGGCGCAGCGATGCAAGGTCGGAAACACTTTTCCCGGGTTGAGCAGGCCCTGCGCGTCGAAGGCGCATTTCAGCCGTTGCTGCTGGTTCAGATCGATCTCGGTGAACATCTCGCCCATCAGGTCGCGCTTCTCGATGCCGACGCCGTGCTCGCCGGTCAGCACGCCGCCAAGCTCGACGCAGCAGCGCAGGATGTCGGCGCCGAAGGCTTCCGCCTTCTCGATCTCGCCGGGCTTGTTGGCGTCATAGAGGATCAGAGGATGCAGATTGCCGTCGCCGGCGTGGAACACGTTGGCGACGCCGAGGCCGTATTTCTCCGACAGCTCGCGGATGCGCGTCAGCGCCTTCGGCAGCGCGCCGCGTGGAATGGTGCCGTCCATGCAGAGATAATCCGGCGAGATGCGCCCGACCGCGGGGAAGGCCGCCTTGCGGCCGGCCCAGAACAGGTTGCGCTCGGCTTCCGAAGTGGAAATCTGGCAGGTGGTCGAGCCGCATCCTTTCGCGATTGCCTCCACCCGTTCGATCAGCTCGTCCACCTCGATGGTGGGGCCGTCGAGCTCGATGATCAGAAGCGCCTCGACGTCGAGCGGATAGCCGGCATGCACGAAGGCTTCCGCGGCGTGGATCGCGGGCTTGTCCATCATCTCCATGCCACCCGGGATGATGCCGGCGCCGATGATCCGCGCCACGCATTCGCCGGCGGCCTCAACCTCGGCGAAGCCGACCATCAGCGCCCTCGCCGTCTCCGGCTTCTGCAGGATGCGCACGGTGATCTCGGTGATGACGCCGAGCAGGCCCTCGGAGCCCGTGATGATGCCCATCAGGTCGTAGCCTGAATTCTCCGGCGACTTGCCGCCGATGCGCAGGATCTCGCCGCCGATCAGCACGATCTCGCAGCCGAGCACGTTGTTGGTGGTCATGCCGTATTTCAGGCAATGCACGCCGCCGGAATTCTCCGCGACATTGCCGCCGATCGAGCAGGCGATCTGCGACGACGGGTCGGGTGCGTAGTAGAAGCCGGCATGCGCCACCGCCTGGCTGATCGCGAGATTGGTGACGCCGGGCTCGGTGACGACGACGCGGTTGTCGAAATCGATCTCGCGGATGCGCTTGAATTTCCCGAGTCCCAGCAGCACGCCATCGGCGAGCGGCAGCGCGCCACCCGACAACGAGGTGCCGGAGCCGCGCGGCACCACCTTGATGCCCTGCTCATGGCAATATTTCAGGACCTTCGCGACCTGCTCGGTGGTATCCGGCAGCACCACGACCATCGGCGGCTGGCGGTAGGCGGTTAACCCGTCGGTCTCGTAGGCGCGCATCTCGTCCGCGCTGTCGATCACGCCCTCGCCCGGCACGATCCCACGCAGGGCCGTCACGATCCCCTCGCGGCGCGCCAATACGGCCTTGTCAGCCTCCGGCATCATGATCGCCATGGGTGTTCTCTCCGGCTTCGCCGCTTCATCGATTTGTCACGGCAAATCAACCATGTCCGATGCGGCTTGGGTAGGTTAATCGAAGGTCGCATAACCCGCCAATCCCGACTTCTCTCTGGGACAAGTCCGCCGTCATGAAACCTGTCAGGGTTTCGTGGCTTGTCCTGTCCAGCGGGACCATGCCAAAAGCAACCACTTCCCTCCGGGACGAAACAAAGAGCACCCCATGAAAATACTGACCTTGAGCGCGCTGGCTATCGTTACTTCATTCGCAACCGCATCCACCGCATTGGCGCAGGACGTCGCCGCCGGCGAGACTTCCTTCAAGAAGTGCCTGGCATGTCACGCGATCGGCGAAGGCGCCAAGAACAAGGTCGGGCCGGAGCTCAACGGATTGGACGGCCGTCATTCCGGCTCGGCGCCGGCATATTCCTATTCCGACGCCAACAAGAACTCCGGCATCACCTGGAACAAGGAGCAGTTCCTCGAATACATCAAGGATCCGAAGGCGAAGATTCCCGGTACCAAGATGGCGTTCGCCGGCATCAAGAACGAGAAGGAAGCCGGCGACCTCTGGGCCTACGTCTCGTCCTTCGACAAGGACGGGAAGAAGAAGTAGGCGCGTCGAGCGCGCAACGAAAAAGCCCCGGCCTCGCGGCCGGGGCTTTTGTGTCGAAGCTTCCATGAGCCCGTTACGAGCCGCGCGCGGCGGCGGCGATCCGACGGGTCGCGGCCGCGGATTCGAACGAGAACAGCCAGGCGAGGCCATAGAAGCCCATGGCGAGCAGATAGAGGAAGGCGAAGCCGAAATACATCGAATTGTATTCCATCAGCCCGCCGAACAGCGCGCCCATCAGATTGTAGGCGAGCGCGGTGGAGATGTTGAAGCCCGGCTTGCCGATCAGGGTCGAGAACACCAGCCCTGAGAAGAACAGCGGGATGGTCAGCACTACGCAGGCTACCCCGAGGCTCAAGAGCGGCGAGCCGAACGCCATCAAATCGTGGTTGCGTGCGGATAAATAGCCGACGATCAGGCTCGCGAGCAGGCCGACATAGGCGAGGCTCGTGCGCGGCGCGATCTTGCGCTGGACCATCCAGTTGGCGAGGAACGCCATCACGAGCACCAGCACGATCGTGGCGGCGATGACGAACCAGGTGCCGCCGAGATGCAGGCCGAGCTCGGTGATCGCCTTGGTCTCGACCAGCATGAAGCCGCTGCCCAGGAAGAAGAACGGCAGATAGGAGCGCTCCACCGGCCCGGTCCAGCCGATGGTCTTGCGCACGAACATGGTGGAGAGCAACAGCACCATGCCGAGGGCCAGCATATAGCTCACCGGATAGGTGCGCGTGATCATGTAGAAGAACGGCCAATCGTCGGTCGGGATGCTCGCTTCCGGATACGGCCGCGCGAACAGGCTCGATACGTTCTCGAAGCCGTAGGCGGCAAAGGCGGAGGCATCGGGCATTGCGATGTCGCGGCCCTTTTGCGTGACGAAGGCGGTCGTGGTCTTGGAGTCATAGCCGACGCGGACCGCGAGCGGCTTGCCGGCGCCGGGGATACCCGAGAGGATATGCGACAGCTTGAAGCCGAGCGATTCGTTCGGCAGCGCGAAGGCAATCGACATCACGCCGTCCGGCTTCAGCAGCTTGAATGCCTCGGTGATGCCCTCTCTTGTATAAACGTAGGAATCGACGCGCAGGTTGGAGGCGTGGCTCAGCGCGGTGTGCGAATCCAGCACGCCGTAGATGATCAGGTCGTACTCCTGATGCGCCGTGCGGAAGAAGTTCCGGGCATCGTTGACGATGACGTTGACGCGCGGATCGTCATAGGGATGTTCGGGGTGGTAGCTCCGGCCGAGAAACACGATCGCGGGATCGATCTCGATGGCGTCGACGTGGGCCGCGCCCATGCGCAAGGCCGCCGCCACGTCGTTGCCGCTGCCTGCGCCGACGATCGCGACCCGCTCGGGCCGCTTCTTGAAATTGAACGGAAACTCGTAATAGGCGCGGACGTACCTGTCTTCTTCCGGCTCGTGGCCGCGATTGGCCTCGGAAAGGTTGAAGACCTTCTGGTAATAGGAGCCGCCCGAGAGGATGTTCATCAAGCCGTCGGCCTTCGCCATCTTCTCCAGCAATTGATAGGGCGAATAGATGCGCTGGATGTCGATCTGCACCGGCCAGGCCAGCACCATCATCAACAGGCTGAAGCTTGCGACGCCGAGCGGCAGGCGCCTGGCGTCGCGCGCGAGCACGAAACAGAGCAGGACGCCGCCGACCGCGGCGAACCAGATCACAGGCGGCAGCCAGAACAGGCTCATCACGAACAGCACCAGCACGCCGAGGATGCTGCCCATCAAATTGAGGCCATAGGCCTTCAGCGCATCGGTGGCGCCGAGCAGCTTGCCGCAGAGCTGGCCCACGGGATAGCAGATGCAGGCGCAGAGCACGAAGCTCATGCCGAGCAGCAGGTAAAGCGGCACGCCGTGCTGTAACAGAGAAAGCCAGTTCAGCTTGTCCATCCAGATCGAGATCGAGGTCTGCTCCTGCATCGGCAGCGCCGAGAACACATCGGTGTTGGCGCCGACGTCGTAGCGGAGCAGCGTGATCACGCCGACGAAGGAGGCCAGCATCGGCAGCACCAGCGCCGGCGCGCAGGGTTGCTTCTCCGCCACCGCATAGCCGGCGCCGAGGCCGAGGAAGCATGCGAGCAGGGTAAAATTCTTGAAGAACGAGAACACCGGGAAGACCGAGGCGAGCCAGCGGATCATGACAAGCTCGAGCAGGAGGCTCACCATCGTCACCAGCACGATCAAGCGGAGCTTCTCTTTCGCGCTCGCGTCGGCAAAGCCGCTATCGAACAAGCTGCCCATTTCGCCGATCCGCTGCTCCAGCGGGCGCGCGAGCCAGGCCGGATAGAGGATGACGACGAGCGCCGCCGCGCCGAGCAGCACCCGCAGCGCGATCAGGGCCCAATCAGAGGCTGCAAAGCTGCTTCCATCGAGGAACAGGCGCACGGCCAGCAGCGCGTAGACAAAGACCAGGCTGCCGAGGCAGATGCTGAAAAACCGGACGAGCCTGAGATTGGCGTCGTCGTGACCCTGCGCCATGCCGGCGGAATGAATGCCCATGCTGCCTGACCGTTTCCTGTTGGCCGGAAAGGCCGCAGCATGCGTTGGTTTTAATTAAGAAATCGACAAATCCCGCCGGCAATTCGGCCGTTTCGGCCCTGCTTTCCCGCTATCCGCCCGCGGCGGCTGACTTGCCCTGCCCGATCCGCGCCGTCATGGCCTCGATCTCGGAGACCACGAGATCGGGCGCTGCGTTCTGGATCATGTGCCCGACCCCCGGCAGCACGATGAGTCTTGCGTTCGGCACGGTCGCCGCGAAGGGGCGCGAATGGATGCTGGTCGACACCGTCTTGTCGACGTCGCCGGCGATCACCGTGACCTGGGTCCTGATCTGCGCATAGCGCGGCGCCTGCCCGGCGACGGCTTCCTTCAATGTCACGAGGTCGCGCGCATTGGCGAGGAATTCGCGCGGACGGAGCAGCAGCAGCGTCGCCGAGTCCTTCACGAAATTCTCCGGCATCGCCTGCGGCAGGAAGACGTTGCGCGCGCCCTGCCGCGCCAGCATGAGACCGAGCGGCAGCGTGATCGTATGCGCCAGCAGCGGACCGATCACGGGCGTGGTCACGACCTTGTTGTACCAGCCGACGCCGCCGAACCAGGGATGGGTGACCGGCGCAAGCATCACGAGGCCCGCCACGCGCTCCGGAAAATCAAGCGCCATCCGCGCGCCAAGCGCGCCCGCAAGCGAATGCACGACGACGATGACAGGCCCCGTGTTCAGCTTCGCCAGCGCCTCCTCGATCATCCGAGCCTGCACTTCGGGCGTCGAATCCGTTTCGCGTTCGCGCGGGCTCCAGCCGTGTCCCGGACGATCGATCAGAATCACGCGATGATGCCGGGCGAGCATCTCGCCGAGCGGCTTTCGCATCGTCTCGAGATTCGAACTCGCGCCGTGCAGCAGCACGATCGGAGGACCCGCTGCGTCGCGCCGCCCCAGTTCGACCACATTCAGCGCCGCACCGGTGACATCGATTTGCCTTCCCTGCGCCGGATAGAGCCGCTCAAGTACAAAAATGCCGGCCTGTGTCATCAGCGCAAGCACCGCCAGCGCCGCTACGACGACAATTGGAATCATTGAAATTTTCCTGGCCACTCTACAACTACGCAGCCGCGGCGCCGTGGTTTCGCGTCAAAGGTGTGGAGTTTTCCCACATTAACGCGAAGACCTGTCATACGCGCGTAATCGGCCATTTTATAACCATGGTCAGCACTTTTTCTGACACTCGGGCGCACGCCTTCAAGGTGTAAGCGGGCCCGATGCATCACCGTGATCGGCAGGACGCGGATCGGGCGCGGAAAATCAAGTCCCGCGGGGAAAGAGGAGGTTTTATGAGTATCGGACCTAACGAAGCGGCGATCGACAAGATCGTGGCCAGTTGCAACGGTGACTTGCGCGGCGCGCTGAAGGCGCTGCTGCTCGTCAACGAGCACCTGGAAGCCGAGATCGCGCAGCTCTACGCAGCCGCCGCGCATTACGGCTTTTCCGAACGGGGCGACAGCATCCTGCATTAGCTTCCGTCACTCTCGTCGAGACTGTCCCGGGGACAGGACGGAACCGACGAGCGGCAAGTTTGGCATCGTCGCGTGACTTGTGGGTCCCGCGACGGCCGACCACCCAAGGGAGCCGCCTCCAAAATCGGTGGCGGCGGCCGCAAACAGGACGGGCACACGATCAGCGCTCCGCGCGTCAGCGATCAGATATCGCGGCCTTCGACCTTTTCAGTCAGGGATTTGACCAGCTCCGGCACCTTTTCCAGATGCGGGTTGATCGCGAGCGCTTTGCGGAAGGCTTCCAGCGCGCGCTTGTCGTCGCCGATCTCCTGCATGATCATGCCGAGACCGGCGAGCGCGCCGAAATGCCGGGGCTCGCGGGCCAGCACCTGCTGGATGTCCGCGAGCGAGCGCGTGTAGTCGTTCTTGAGGTAGTACAGGGTCGCGCGCCGGTTCCAGGCCTCGACATAGTCAGGCCGCAGCTTGACCACGGCATCGAGGAGTTTCAGCGCGACGTCCGTCTGCTGCGCGTCCATCGCAGCCTTGGCCCGGACCATCAGGAGCGCCGCGGTATCGCTCGGGGTCTGCATCCAGATCGCCCAGATCCGCGCTTCGACATGCTTGGCGCTCGCCTCGTCGGGGGCTGCCTTCAGCGCGCCGAACAGGAAATCCAGCCCCTTGGTGCGGTCGGCGCCGACCTTGGGCAGCTTGCTGGGGGCTTCCGGCAATTTTCTCTGCTTGGGCGCGCGCGGATTGTCCTGCGCGAAGGCCAGCGACGGCGCCACCGCCAGCACCGCGGCGATCAGGATTGCATGCGGGAATCTCAATGCCATCACAGAAGTCTAGACGCAGCAAAACGCTCTTGCAAAGCAGCAAGAGCGTCAAACCGCCGTGATGGCGATAATTTCAGCGAGAGCGGCCGAGGCCAGCCGTCATCGTCAGGCTCGGGGGCAGCCTTGGATCAGCCCTGGATCAGCCTTGGCGCGCCTTGAAGCGGCGCTGGACCTTGTTGATCACATAGACCCGGCCCTTGCGGCGGACCAGGCGGTTGGCGCGGTGACGGCCACGCAGCGATTTCAGCGAGTTACGGACCTTCATGTCGGAATCCTGATTGCTTTGGAAGGCCGTGTTGCCAGGCCGGATTTGGCAAAATGGGATTATTCCCGCTGGCGCTAACCGCCCGGGGGACGGGGCGGTTTCTAAGCCATGAAACGGGCAAATGTCAATCCATCGGGGTTCCGCCGCCTTCCGGGGCCCCAACCGCGTCCTCTTGTAATCAAAGGCGAATTCAGGCCGGAAATTCGACCGTAGCTGCGCCGGTCGCGACCTTCTCGCCGGCCTGATTCTGCACCAGGACGTCGATCACGACCCAGCGCGACTTCGCCGTCACCTGCTTGGACTTGATGATGCCGGCAGGTTTGATGGTGTCGCCCGGCCGCACCGGCTTCACCCATCGCGTTTCCAGCCGGCGGTGGACGGCGCCCGCAGGGTACGCCCAGTCCGTGATCATGCGCGAGATCAGGCCGAAATTGTTCATGCCGTGCATGATAATCCCGCCGAAATGAGTCTTGCCGAAATGGCCCTTCATGTACTCGTCGTCGAGATGCAGCGGGTTGTAGTCGAGCGAGGCGTCGCAGAACAGGCGGATGGATTCGCGCGACACGGCAAAGCTCGGCCCGTCGATGGTGTCGCCCGCCTTCAGGCTTTCGAACGTCGTGGTCATGTTCTTGCTCCCTACATCGGCCGGATGGTCCAGCCGCGGCCGGAGCAGATGACTTCGTTGTTCTGGTTGAAGAAGACGTTGTCGTGCACGACGAACAGCCGCTCGCGCTTGATGAACTTGTCGAGCGCGCGCGCCTCGAGCCGGATGACATCGCCGGGCCGCGCCGGGATGTTGTAGCTCCAGGACTGCCCGGCATTGACCGTGCCGGGAGAGCGCATCCAGTCGTCCGCCGGCGTGCAGGAGAACATCAAGAGGATATGGATCGAAGGCGGCGCGATCAGCCCGCCATAGCGCGTGGTCTTCGCATAGGTCTCGTCGAAATAGATCGGATGGGTCTCGCCGACCGACTTGCAGTAAAGCTCGATCGCTTCCTTCGTCAGCGTGTAGGGAATGGTCTTGCGCGGCTCGCCCGGGACGATCTCGTCCCAGCCCTTGCGCAAATTGGCGTCTTTCCAGAAGTCGGTCTCGAAGGCTGCCGCCCCTGCCATTTCTTCCTCCCGTCGCGCGATCTCGTTCTGCCGTCTTGCGGAATTTGTTATATGGTATAATCAATTTGCCGAAGCCAAAAATCAAGCCGCGGGAACAGGGAAATGGCCAAGCTGAAGCTGCCCAACATCGAGGACGTTGTCGCGATCGACATCCATACCCACGCCGAGGAGCCCTGCGGCATGCATGGCGACGACGGCTATGACGATTTCCAGGCGCAGATGGCGGACTACTTCAAATCGCCGCACAAGCATCCGCCGACCGTGCCGGAGACCGCCGCCTATTATCGCGCAAAGAAGATCGCCGCGGTGATCTTTCCCGTCGACGCCGAGCGCGAGACGGGCTTCCGCCGCTACAACAATTACGAGATGCTGGAAGTGGCGTCGGAAAATCTCGACGTCCTGATCCCCTTCGTCTCGATCGATCCGCACAAGGGCAAGCTCGGCGTCCGCGAGGCGCGGAAGCTGATCGAGGAATACGGCGTCCGCGGCTTCAAATTCCATCCGACCATGCAGGGCTTCTATCCCAACGACCGCATGGCCTATCCGCTCTACGAAGCGATCAACGACGGCGGCGCGATCGCGCTGTTCCATACCGGCCAGACCGGCGTCGGTAGCGGTATGCCCGGCGGCATGGGCATGCGGCTGAAATATTCCAACCCGATGTACATGGACGACGTCGCCGCCGACTTCCCGGACCTGAAGATCATCCTCGCCCATCCCTCCTTCCCCTGGCAGGAGGAGGCGCTGTCGGTCGCGACCCACAAGCCGAACGTCCATATCGACCTTTCCGGCTGGTCGCCGAAATATTTCCCGCCGATCCTGGTGCGCTACATCAACTCCATCCTGCAGGACAAGATGCTGTTCGGCTCGGACTGGCCGGTGATCACGCCGGACCGCTGGCTGTCCGATTTCGCCAAGCTCGGCATCCGCGACGACATCAGACCAAAGGTGCTAAAGGCCAACGCCCGGAAGATTCTGGGTATCTAGCCAATAGAGAGGCGCGCCGTGACCATCCAAGCCGTTGTCTTCGATGCCTATGGCACGCTCTATGACGTCCAGTCGGTCGCCGAAATCACGGAGGAAGCGTTTCCGGGCTATGGCGAGCTCATCACGCAGATCTGGCGCATCAAGCAGCTCGAATATAGCTGGCTGCGCTCGCTGATGCGGCGCTATGCGGATTTCTCCACCGTCACGCGGGATTCGCTCGCCTACACGCTGCGCCTGCTCGGCCTGCAATATGATGACGAGACATTCGGCCGGATCGTCGGCAAATACCAGCATCTCGACCTCTATGTCGACGCGATGCCGGCGCTGTTGGCGCTGTCGGAGAAGAAGCTCGCGATCCTGTCCAACGGCAGTCCGGACATGCTGAACGCACTGGTGAAGAACACCGGCCTCGACCGCCTGCTCGCGGCAACGCTGAGCGTCGATGCCCACAAGGTGTTCAAGCCGAGCCCGCAAGCCTACACACTGATCGAGGAAAAGCTCGGCGCGGCGCCGAAGGATGTACTGTTCGTCTCCTCCAATCCCTGGGACGCCTGCGGCGCCAAGGCGTTCGGCCTCAACGTCGCCTGGATCGAGCGGGTGACGCCGGAAGCAATGGCGCTACTTTGCGTCGAGAACGACTTGCTCGCGCCCCTCACCCTCTTTAAGGCGCTGCGGACGCAGATGGACGTGCTCGGCGTCGAGCCGGACCATCGCATCCGTTCATTGTCCGAATTGCCGAAAGTCGTTGCCTTCCATGAGTCTTGAATCCGTCCGCGCCTTCTTCGCCGAAAAGGCCCCCGACATATCAGTCATCGAATCGCATCAGAGCTCGGCCACGGTGCCGCTCGCCGCCGAAGCCTACGGCGTCGAGCCGGCGCGGATCGCCAAGACGCTGTCGCTCCGCGTCGGCGAGCGCGTGGTGCTGATCGTCACCTCAGGCACCTCGCGGATGGACAACAAGAAGGTGAAGGCACTCTTCGGCGGAAAGCCGAAGATGCTCGGACTCGACGAGGTCGCCGAGATCACCGGCCACGAGGTCGGCGGCGTCTGTCCGTTCGGGCTGAAGACGCCGCTTCCGATCTATTGCGACGTCTCGATGAAGGCGTTCGACATCGTGGTGCCGGCCGCGGGCTCGACCCACAGCGCAGTGCGCATTGCGCCGGAACGCCTGGCGCAGCTCACATCGGCCGAATGGGTCGATGTCTGCGAAGCCAGACTCTAGGCTTCATTCATCATCATCGTCATAGCTGGGACGCGGCGGCGGCGCCATGCGCCCGTTCGGCACCGGCGCAACACGCGCGCGCGGCGACGGGGCAGCCTGCGACTGCGCCACGCTGTTGTTGGATTCGAATACGGCGCGGCAGGAACCGGAAAGATTGGGGGTGTTCCGCTGCAGACACGCGACGATACGATTCACATCCGGAATCTGATCGCCGCAGAGCCGCCATACGTCCGGCGTGCAAGCCATCTGCTGCTCCCAGGTTCCCCGGTATTCCTCCGCATGGACAGCGCAGGGCATGAGCATGCCGCCCGCTAGCAACACCAGGCTCGGGACAACCAACTTCGTCCGCATATTGGATTCCCTTCAAAATTCGGGGTGGTTCCATTTCTCCACAGTCCGGAGCGAAGCTGGCCAACGAATACGGCGGCGGAAGGTTCTCGATTGACAATAAAATGTGAAATGGTTCACGTACCACGGAACCCGAATACGATACCGGTTGCATGCGAGGAACTTGGGGAGCGGCTCGCCTTGTATACTTGGACGGCGGATCAGGTCGACCCATGCCACCGCTTTGACGAGTGGCGCAGCGTGCGCAGCAAGGGGCTGTTCGGCGTCACCGCCGAGCTCGAACGGGAGCAGCACGCGCATTTCAAGGGCGAATTCACGCTGCAGAAGCTCGGTAATGCCGGGCTGATCGAACTGCGCGCCTCGCCCTATTCCGTGACTCGAAGCGCGCGTGATATCGCCGAAGCGCCGAGCGACAGCCTCTGCATCTATCAGCAATTGAGCGAAGGCGGCTCTTTCGATACGCGCGACGGTTTCGAATTCACGCTCCGCCGCGGTCAACTCGCGACCAGCTATTCCGACCTGCCCTACCGCACCCGTCCGACCGGCGTCGACGGCTTCCACCTTCGGATCGTCAAGATTCCCGTCACCGGCCTCGAGCCCATGCGCAAGGGGCTGCATGACCTGTTTCCGGAGCCGTTCGACGAGCGATCGCAACTCGCACCGCTACTGGAGTCCTGCTTTGCCGATCTCATCTCCGGCGGCGAGAGCATCGAGCCGCAAGCGGCTGCAACGCTGATCCAAACACTGGCCGCGCTGGCGCTGGTCGAACGCGGCGTGGTCAGGCCCGGCGGCGGCGTTGCGAGACAGGCGCTTCGCGTGGCGCGGCTTTCGTTCGCCCGCCGCCTGATCGCCTCGCAACTTTCCGACCCGCATTTGTCGCCGGCATTGATCGCCGACCAGCTCGGTGTTTCGATCCGGCATGTGCATGCGCTGTTCGAAGAGAACGCGATGAGCTTTTCGCAGACGGTGACTGCGATGCGCCTCGATGAAAGCCGCAAATTGCTTGTGCAGGCGCCGCAGTCCTCGATCGCGAAAATCGCCGTTGCCTGCGGCTTCGAAAGCCTCGCCACCTTCTATCGGGTGTTTCGCGCCGCCCACGGCGTGGCGCCCGGAGATTTCCGGGAAACGGCAAGCCGCGAGGCCTGAGGCATGATGGGATTGAACCCGCAGCGGCGCCGGAGGCTCACCTCTTTCACGCAAGGGCCTGCCTGACTTGCGCAAATCATGATGCGCAACCGGGGTAAACCCCGGTCGCGTGGGAGAGGTCGATTTGCGCAGCAGATCGGGGTTACCGGCGGATCGGGAGAGCAGAAGCCCTCAAATTCAAACCGCCGGCCAGGTTGCAGCTGGCCGGCGGCTCACTCGATGGCGTGGACCGGATCAGGCGCTGTAGACCTTGACCATCTCTCCGTGCGCCCACTTGACCGCATCGGCAGGCGGCATGCCCTGGATCGCCTTCGCGTACATGTCGACGACGATGTACTTGGTCTGCACCTCGGCGGCTCTCTGGTTGGGCGGTCCGGCATAGCCTGCCAACCGTCCCGTGACTGGTATCTGCTTGAAGGGGGCGAGGACCGGATCGACGTTCCACACCTGATGATTTTCCCAAACCTTGGTGGGGCCGGCGGTGTAGCCCTGCTGTGAGACGAACCACTTGTCGAAGATTTCCTTCGATGAGATCCACCGCAGGGATTGCTTCGGCGCCGCTTGATTGTTCGAGTATTTCATCAGCAGGTTGGTGAACGGCCCGGGAATATTGAACTGACCTCCGGGACCGGCGGGAATGCCGGCATGAAGGATGTCGTCCTTCATTGGGGTTCCCTTCTCGGTCTTGTAGGTGTCCGGCTTTTTCTTGGCCTCCAGATAGATCGACGCGCCGTTGTTGGTGGCGCTGATCGTGCCTGACAGGAAGGCGCGGTTGTTGTTCGTGTCGTCCCAGGCAAGGCCGCCCTCGTCCATCGTCTCCTTCCACAGCGGCACGGCGAACTTGACCGATTCGAGCGTCTCCTTGCTGTCGAGCACCACAGTCTTGCCGTCGGCCTCGACCTCCTTGCCACCCCACGACCACAGGTACGGATACCACCATCCAGGCGCGTCACCGAAGGTGTGCCCGGCGGTTTGGCCATAGGGTCGGCCCGCTTTTTTCAGCTTTTGGCCGGCGGTACGAAATTGATCCCATGTGGCTGGAAACTTGCCGTCGAACCCGACCTCGGCCAGCCATGACTTGCGGTAGGCGACGAGCCCACCGCCGACGCACCAGGGCACCCCGATCCACTTGCCATCGACCGTCGAGACAACCTTGCAGACGTCGTAAAAGCCCCCCTGCGCCTTGCCGAGCTCGTCGGCGATGTCGCCAACATCGGCGCAACTCTGAGCATAGAGTTGCGGCCAGTTGTTGAGGGTCATTATGATATCGGGGCCGGTGCCGGACTGGATCGACGAAGTGATGCGCGCCTGGATGTCGTTGGCGTTGATGGTCTCGACCTCGAGCTTGATACCGATCGCCTTTTGGCATTCTTCCGTGATCTGGCCCTTGAGCAGTTGGTCGGAGGCTGGCACGAAATCGACCCAGCGCAGACAATGCAAGGCCTTGGTCTGCGCAAAGGCGGGCGCTCGTCCGGTGGCCAGAATGGCGGCGAGGCCGCCGGTTCTCGCTGCGACGGCACCGGCTCCGGACAGCTTCAGGATTGTACGCCGTGTAATGCGTGCCATGTTTCCTCCTGTCTGATGTTGTGCGACGGAATCGCGCGTACCCGGTCACGCTCTGCGCGTACCGAGGCGTCCAACAGGGGCTTCACGGCCGTGGCGTCCAGCCGAGTGCACCCGGATGCGACGCCAGTCGAGAATACGCCTTTCCGGCCCCAACCGCATCCAGAATCCCTGCGGCGGACGGTCTGCCCGCTCTGACCTATACCGGCGAGTTGCTTCCAATGCTGGAGGTATGACCAAATCAAAGCGAGCGAAGGGCGCCGAGAGCGCGCGCCGATGAGTGATCGAGCAGGGCGTAAGAGTCAGATCTGAGTTACCTGCGGTAACGCTCTGACTGATCGTCAGATTTCCTCTTGACCATCAGATGCTGATATCGACGCCTTTGTGAGTGCAAGCCCTGACGATTGAATGGACCTCTGCGGATGTTCCGTCACCTTCTCCCCACGGCGGACAGGTGGTTCTGCGATGCCGCTCCGGTTCAACCTGATTTCATCACGCAGCTTGCCGCCCTACTCCACCTTGCCGATCCTCTTCACCGCCGCGATCAGGCGCGCGCTGTCATCGGCAACGAATTTGGAAAACTCCGGCGCGTCCGGATAGGCGACCGGGCTGCCCGCGGTCTCGAACGTCATGACCACCTCGTGCGCTTTCACGGCTTGGGCCATCGCCTCGCGGAGCCGCGTCATGACCGGCGCCGGCGCCCTTGAGAAAGGCAAAGGCCGCCTTTGGCTGCTATCAAGGTGCCAAAGCGGAGCTTCGGCTATCGTGCGAAGGCAGTCCGGGTGATGACCGTGAGACCGCGGAGGGATCCATGAAGCGCACGTGGACGATCATTGGCGTAGCTGACGTGTCCCAGAGCTTCAAATGGTACCAGAGGCTGCTTGGCTTGCCGGAGACGGCTCCCGCCCATGACGACTTCGGGCAGATCGTCGATGCGGATGGCACGGTCCTGCTCTGTCTGCACGCGTGGGGCGCCCACGGGCATCCCTCGCTGACAAGTCCGAACGGTGCCAGGCCTGGAAACGGCCTCCTCCTGTTCTTCCGGGTCGACAATTTCGACGTCGCTTTGCCAAGGGCGCGCGCGCTCGTCGGCCGGCTGGAAGAAGAGCCGCATGTGAATCTGAACACGCGAACAGCGGAGTTTTCGCTGCGCGACCCCGACGGATATTACGTCACCATCAGCGCGCTCGATCCGGCCTGAGCCGAAGTACGATCGTGCCAAACGCTGGCGAGGGGCGCTGAAGCAAAAGCCACCGCCCCGGCTTTGCAGTGATGCTGTTCCCGTGTACGATCGCGCCAAGACGACCGGCATTCAATGGTCGCTATAGCAAGGGGAGGATTTCATGCGTCGCAACATTATCGCCGCGCTCGCGCTCCTGTTGTGGGGGGCTGGGCTTACCGCCGCAGTCGCGCAGCAACCGGTGAAGCTCGGTGTCCTCAACGACCAGACGGGACTGTATGCGGATCTGACCGGCATGGGCTCGGTTCACGCCGCGCGCATGGCGGTCGAGGATTACGGCGGCAAGGTGCTGGGCCGGCCGATCGAAGTCATCTTCGCCGACCACCAGAACAAGCCCGACGTCGGCGCCAACATCGCGCGGCAGTGGATCGAGACCGAGGGCGTCAACCTCATCCTCGACATTCCCAATTCAGCCGTGGGGCTCGCCGTGCGCGAGGTGACGCGCACGCACGACGCCGTTGACATCAATACCGGCGCCGCCACCTCGGATCTCTCCGGAAAAGCCTGCTCGCCGCACGGCGTGCACTGGAGCTTCGACACCTACGGCCTGGCGGCCACGATCGGCAAGGCGCTGGTGAAGCAGGGTGGGGATAGCTGGTTCTTCATCACCGCCGACTACGCCTTCGGGCATGCCCTCGAGCGCGACACCTCGGCGTTCGTCACGGCCGCCGGCGGCAAGGTGGTGGGGGCCGTGCGCCATCCGCTCAATACCGCCGACTTCTCGTCCTTTCTGCTGCAGGCGCAAGCCTCGAAGGCCAAGATCGTCGCGCTCTCGAACGCCGGCGGCGACACCATCAACGCGATCAAGCAGGCCGGGGAATTCGGCCTGGGCCGCGGCAGCGACCAGCGCGTAGCGGCGCTCCTGCTGCAGTTTCCCGACACCCACGCCCTTGGCCTCGAAGCGGCGCAGGGCCTGACCGCGAGCGAGACTTTCTTCTGGGACCTCGACGACGCGACCCGCGCCTGGACCAAACGCTTCCTCGCCCGCAACGGCGGGAAGCCGCCGAGCATGATCCATGCCGGGACCTACGGTGCGACGTTGCACTATCTGAAGGCTATCGCGGCGGCCGGCACGACCGACGCCACCAAGGTCGTTGCCAAGATGAAGGAGCTGCCGATCGATGACTTCTACACCAAGGGCTCGGTGCGCGAGGATGGGCGCGTGATGCGGCCCTATTACCTGCTGCAGGTGAAGAAGCCGTCGGAATCCAAATATCCCTTCGATTATCTCAAGCTGCTCGCCACGGTGCCGGCCGAGGAGGCGGCGCGCCCCCTGAGCGAGAGCGCGTGCCCGACGGTGAAGCGCGGCTGAGAAGGATCGCGGCTATACGTCTAGAGAAATCATCGCTCGTCAGACCACCGGGGACCGGCCGCCGTCGACATTGATGGCGGTGCCGGTGATGTAGGAGCCCTGCTCGGAGGCGAGGAAGCAGGCGAGGTTGGCGAATTCTTCCGCGGTACCGATGCGTCCGAGCGGCGTGCCTTTGGCAAGCCCCCTGGCGAACTCACCGAAATCCGTGTTCGGCGCCTGCGCGGCGTGGCGCTTCACCCACTGGTCGCTCATGATCAGGCCGACCAGCAGTGCATTCACCAGGATGTTGTGCTCGCCGCCCTCGTTGGCCATCACTTTGGTCAGCGCCATGCCGGCGGCGCGCGACACCGAGGTTGGCGCGGAATTGCCGGCCGGCGCCTTGGCATAGGTGTTGAGCACGTTGATGATCCGGCCCCATTTGCGCTGTTTCATCCCTCCCCAGACCAGCCGGCTGAAACGGATCGCGGCGAACAGCTTCAGGTCGAAATCCTCCTGCCAGGCCTCGTCGCTGATATTCTCGAAGGCAAGGGTGCGCGCGGTGCCGGCGTTGTTGACGAGCACGTCGATCTTGCCGAAATCGGCAACGATCCGGTCATGGGTGCCGGCGATGTCGGTGGCCTTCGACACATCGCAAACATAATCGCGCACCATGAGCCCGTCCTTCGCGAGCGCTTCGCGCGCGGTTTTCAGATCGGCAGCCCCGCGTGCGAGGATCGCGACCTCGGCACCGGACTCGGCAAACCGGCGTGCCACGGCGATCCCGATCCCCTTGCTGCCGCCGGTCACGACGGCGACGCGATCCTTCATCGATAGGTTCATGTTGTTTCTCCCTGGGGCTGACCCGCCTGCCGGCGCCGCCCTACTCCACCTTGCCGATCTTCTTCACCGCCGCGATCAGCCGCGCGCTGTCCTCGGCAACGAACTTTGAAAACTCCGGCGCGTCCAGATAGGCCACCGGGCTGCCCGCAGCCTCGAACGTCTTGACCACCTCGGGCGCCTTCACGGCCTGCGCCATCGCCTCGCGCAGTCGCATCATGACCGGCGCAGGTAATGCACTCTGCGCAAAAAGTCCCGCCCAGATGTAGAACTCGACGTCCTTGTAGCCGAATTCCCTGAAGGTCGGCAGGTCGGGGAAGCTTGCGATGCGCTCGGCGCCCCAATTCGCAAGCACGCGCATCTTGCCGTCCTCGACCTGCGCCTTCAGCGTGCCCGGCGCGGAAGCCAGCGCCTGCACGGTGCCCGAGAGCAGCGCGGTCAGCGCCGGACCCGCGCCGCGAAACGGCACATGCAGCAGCTTGATGCCCGCGCTCGCGGCGAACATCTCCATCGCGACATGCAGCGTGCCGTAGGGACCGGACGAGCCGTAGGGAATTTGCCCCGGACGCGCCCTGGCGTCGTCGACGAAATCCTTCAGCGTCTTCCAGGGCGCCGAGGCCGGCACCGCGAGCAGCGTGGGATCGGCGAGCACGCGCGCGATCGGCGTGAATTGCGAGACCTCG
>Ga0134125_10003607_pt1 | contig 17874 bp, 19 predicted proteins | sample KB31751_FD_96464 | JGI IMG/M metagenome (GOLD analysis project Ga0134125, IMG submission 96464) | Terrestrial soil microbial communities with excess Nitrogen fertilizer from Kellogg Biological Station, Michigan, USA - KB3-175-1 | ecosystem: Environmental > Terrestrial > Soil > Unclassified ...
AGCACTCAGCACTCAGCATTCAGCATTCAGCATTCAGCACTGATAGCTGAGTGCTGACGGCTGAACGCTTCTATCCAAACTGCTCTAAAAACCTCACGTCACCTTGAAAGAACAACTGAATGTCGTCCACGCCGTATTTCAAGAGAGCAATACGGTCCGCGCCCATGCCGAAGGCGAATCCGGAAATTTTCTTAGGGTCGTAGCCGTTTTCTTTTACAAACCCAAAAACATTCGGATCCACCATGCCGCAGCCGAGGATCTCGATCCATCCGCTCTGCTTGCAGGGGCGGCAGGGCTCAGAACCACGCTTGCCGCTGCCTCCGCAGATGAAACAGGAAACCATCATCTCCGCGCTCGGCTCGGTGAACGGAAAAAACGACGGACGGAAACTCGTCTTCACGCTCGAACCGAAGAGCATTTTCATGGCGTGGTCAAGCGTGCCCTTGAGGTCGCCGAAGGTGATGTTGGTGTCCACTGCCAATCCTTCGACCTGGTGAAACATTGGCGAATGGCTTGCGTCAGGCGGGTCGTTGCGATGCACTTTGCCGGGAATCACAATGCGCAGCGGCGGCTTCATCTTCTCCATGGTGCGAATCTGCACCGGAGAAGTGTGCGTGCGCAGCAGCAGGCGTTCGCGCTGCGGTTTGGAATCCTGATTGGCAATGAACAGCGTGTCCTGCGTGTCGCGCGCGGGATGGTTCGGCGGAAAGTTCAGCGACTCGAAGTTGTAGTAATCGCTTTCAATGACCGGGCCTTCTTCGACGGAGTATCCGAGATTGCGGAAGACGCCGACGATCTCGTGCATCGTTTTGATGACGGGATGTTCCGCTCCGATGGGGCGGCGAAGGGCGGGGAGGGTGATGTCAATGCGGCCGGCCTCCCCGCGCGACTGCAATCCGGCATTCTGGCTTTGTTGGAGCGCGCTTTCGATTTTCTGTTCGACTTCGGTTTTGAGCTGATTGACGCGCTGCCCGACATCGCGCTTGGCTTCTTTCGGCGCGGCTTTCAGCCAAAGATCGTTGATCTGTGTGAGGATGCCGTCTTTGCGGGCCATCCAGCGATCGCGGAAGGTCTTGCGGTCGGCTTCGTTTTTTACTACCGAGGACTCGGTGTCGAGCGCGGCGAGCAAGTCCTTTGCGGCTTTGTCCAGTGCGGCAGCGGAGAAATCCGTCAGTTTGGGTACCGCGTAGGCGGATTGTTTGCTCGAAGGCATGGTTGTGCCGTCCCTGCGGGACTCGTCTCGTTGGTTGTCTTTCCCGGGACTTGCGTCCCGGGCTATCTTATGCCGCCGCTCTGCGGCTGGATTGAAATACCTTCAACTTCATCGCTTAGTGATAGAACTTTTTGAAAAAATTCCTTTCGATGAAGCAGATTCCTCGCGGCTAAAGCCACTCGGAATGACAATCATAAAGGGAAGCGGGTTGGCACGACCTAAGTCGTGCCCTTCCCGAACCATGTATGAAAATAGCAGGGGTTCCGGACGATTTCACTGCTCCACCGAAAAGCATGCAAATAGCAAGTGCCCGTCGGGTCTGAGACCCGGCGCTACACGTGCGATGCTGGTGCCAAGGCTAGTGCAGAAAGCTGAGTGCCTATCCTACGCCGCCCCACCGAGAGCGCCCTTCGCCTGCTCGGCGAGGCTCTTAAAGGCGGCTGCGTCGTTGACCGCGAGGTCGGCCAGGATCTTGCGGTCCAGTTCGATTCCGCTCTTCTTCAGGCCGTTGATGAACTGGCTGTAGCTGATGCCGTTCAACTTGGCGGCGGCGCCGATGCGGACGATCCAGAGCGAGCGGTACTGGCGCTTTTTCTGCTTGCGGCCGGAGTAGGCAAACTTCAGTCCGCGGTCCACCGCTTCTTTCGCCGAGCGGTAGAGTTTGGATTTTGTGAGGAAGTATCCGCTTGCGCGGTCTAATATCTTTTTGCGTTTTGCGCGACGTTTCGTCCCGCGTTTTACACGAGGCATTGTGGTTCTCCTTTTTGCTTACGTTTTAGCGGCTGGAGGCAGGAGACTTTTTGGTCTTTAGGCCTCTTCACTCGCTTTGGCCGGAAAGTTTCTCCGACTCTTTCTTTCAACCCCCATTCCCTCAGGGGCTAAAGCCCATTTTATTGGGGCTTAGGTGGCACGGCTGAAGCCGTGCCCTTCCCGATCTTGCCCTTCCAAACTTCTCGCAATCTTGTCTACTTCTTATGACCCGCCCAAATTCTTATGACCGGTCGAACCTATCACGCTTTCTTACGATGCGACCGCGCACTCACCTATTTTCAAATCCAGGCAGATCCGGCAGATGTTTCCGTTTTAGCTCTAGTACGGAATCATCCGCTTTACTTTGGGCGTGTCGGCATCGCTTACGAGCACGGTGCCACCCAGGTGGGTCTTGCGCTTCTTGTCCTTGGAAGTCAGGATGTGGCGCAAAAAGGCCTTTGACCGCTTCACTTTTCCGGTGGCGGTTTTCTTGAAGCGCTTCGCGGCGCCTTTATGTGTTTTTAGTTTAGGCATATGTCTCCAGCAATTGGCACTTAGCAATTAGTACTTGGATCTTAAGACCAGGCACAGGCCGTGGCAGCTAAATGATGAATGCCAATGGCCAAGTGTTATTTCTACTTCGCGGTTTCTACCGGCTGCGGCTGCCCTTGCGGCGCGGCAGGCGCTTGTTGCTTGGGCTTCGGTTGCTTCGGCTCCGGCTTTTTGGCGGCTGGGGCCAGGATCGCATGCAGGGTATTGCCTTCCTGCCGCGGCCGGAACTCCACAATTCCCTGATCGCCAATATCTTTAATAAGGCGCTCGAGAATTCCGCGTCCCAAACCCGTCCGGGTCATTTCGCGTCCCCGGAAAAAGATGGTCGCTTTGACCTTGTCGCCTTCACCCAGGAAGCGCAACACATGGTTCTTTTTGGTTTCGTAATCGTGGTCGTCCACATTAATGCGGAACTTTACTTCTTTGACCACAATCGTCTTCTGGTGCTTTTTCGCTTCGCGTTCCTTCTTTTCCTGCTGATACAGGAATTTCCCATAGTCCATGATGCGGCATACAGGAGGGTTCGCGGTCGGCGATATCTCAACCAGGTCTAGATTCTTCTCGCGGGCCTTCTTTAGCGCTTCGAAGGGCTGCATGACGCCAATCTGCTCGCCCCCATCATCAATTACGCGAATTTCTCGCGCCCGAATACGCTCATTAATGCGGATAAAACGCTTGTCGATAACAATCCTCCGAACATTACCAATCGCGAAGAGATAAAAAATTATAGCACGCATGCCATGCGGTCTGTTCAAAACCCAAATTGGATTCCGCAGGCTCGCTGTTATGGAGATTCGAGTAATTCACAGGCCGTGGCCCATCGGTAACCATTTGTGCCTCTTCCCCAATTTCGCGGCTGGCTTTATGCTCATCCATGAATTGCCGTGGGAATTGCCCTGGAACGAAGCAGCGGGCTTCCCTTCCGCAGGTTATGATCCCATTTCGCTTGTTGACTGTTATCCCTGGAGGCGTGGCCGCGCTGATCTTGGCTTATTTTGTCTTCCGGCCAAAGCGCACGGACCCCACGAAACTGGAGTTGCAACGCCGTCTGTGGCTGGAAAAAGTTGGCCGCATCACCGACGGCACCGTGATTGATGTGCAAGAACATAAAACCGACGACCGTCCTGCAACTTTGCTGATTTACCACTACGATGTCGCCGGAGTTTCCTATGAAGCGTCACAAGACGTGACCTACCTTCGCCAGCGAATCAATCTACATAGCTGCCGCCTGGGCTTGCCTACATCGGTGCGGTACGATCCGCAGAATCCAGGGAATTCGCTGGTGATTTCCGAAAAGTGGATTGGATTGCGGCAGTAAGTGCAGCTTAGTGCTTGTGGTGGAAAGCCAGCTTCTTCAGGTCCGGCCAGAATTCCGCGAACTCATTGGCACCCATCTTTCCCAGAACTCCATAAAGCGTGCGCACGGCGGCGCTGCGTGAGTTGGCTTCACTGTCTGCCCGCCAGGTGTTGGAGAGAAAGTTATTTCCCGGGATTGCGATATAGCGCGCATAGGCCGGCATAACGTTTCCTTGGCGGTCGTAGGCAGTGAAAGTAGCTTTCATCGCATGACCGATGCGCGTTCTGATCGGCCTTCCGGGCTCACGGAAGTATCGGGGATCTTCTCCCCAAAGCGAGCCCAGGCTGGCTTCCATGGCATTGCCGGTGGCGATCCCGGTAAAGCGCATGGCGTATCGTTTTCCATAGCCCTCCCAATGCGGGCCGTATTCTTTCGGATTGTCGCGAGCGGTGCCAAAAGCGGCGCTGAACAAACCAGCCACAAGACCCGTGGGCCCAACCGAACTGATCAGGAACCAATGAAATCGCTGTTGAGTGGTGATGGCCTGATAGGTTGAGGGCGCATCGGGAGAAGATGCCGCAGAATTTCCAGACGCTGCGCTTTGGGCGCGCGCGTTGGGTACGATCATGGCAAGGACAATTGCCAATGACGAGAGACGCAGAGGCCCGGCGGGCCTGGAGATGTTCTTCACCTTACTTTTGTTGCTCCTTGCGCGGATAAGTTGCTTTTGCGTTGATCCGGCGGCGTTCCCTTTCACAATACAACCTTGCAAGCGCCACAGAGTATCCCGACTTCCCTGCCGCGCGAGTAAGCGTAAAATTTGCTTCCATGAAAAAGTCTTACCTTCCCGTCGTTATTTTGATTTTCTTCAGCGCGTTGTCAATGGCCCAAACTCATGCTTCGGCGAAAGCCAGCCCACAACAGTTCGCGGAGCTTGGCGATTTCAAATTGCAAAGCGGAGAGGTGATTCGCGACTGCCGCCTTGGGTATCGTACATTCGGCCACCTCAATGGGGACAAATCAAACGCGCTACTGGTGGCAATCTGGTTTGGCGGGAACAGTGGACAACTGGCCGGAGCTTTCGGCCCCGGCGGAATGGTAGACAGCTCCAAATATTTTGTCATCACCATCGACCCGCTCGGGAATGGCGTTTCCAGTTCGCCCTCTAACAGCAAGTTACAGCCACACATGAAATTCCCGCAATTCACCATGGCCGACATGGTGAATAGTGAGCACGAATTGATCACGAGAGTGCTGCACATTCACCACCTGAAAGGGGTCACCGGAGGATCCATGGGAGGCATGCAAACTTTCCAGTGGATGGTTTCCTTTCCCGACTTCATGGACAAAGCGATTCCGGTGGTGGGGTCGCCGAGGCTTGGATCGTATGATTTGGTGCTCTGGCACTTGCAGAACGATGTGGTTATGAACGATCCCGCCTGGAAAAATGGCGACTATACGGAGAACCCGGCGCGTCTGGCGTTAGGGGAAATCGGCGCCATCACCCTGCGCACTCCGCACAATTTCAACCACGAGCACACGCGCGATCAGGTTCCGGATTTAATTCATCACTACGAACTTGATCCCACCATGGACGCCAACGACCACATCCGCACAACGCAGGCGGTCATGTCGCTGGACGTTTCCGCTCCGTTTGGAGGGTCCATGGAACGGGCAGCGGCGACGGTAAAGGCAAAAGTGTTGATCGTTGTATCTCTCGAGGACCATGTGGTCTCTCCCGGGCCAGCACTGGAATTTGCGGGATTGCTCCATGCCCGGACGATCATGCTAGGCAGCGATTGCGGACATCAATCCTCGGTGTGTGAAGGAGCGCAGGTAAACAGCGCGGTAGCGGAATTCCTGGCGCAGTAGCGACAGGTTTTCAGTTAATGCGGCTCGGGCGCTCCTGCTTCCGCCGGAGCCAAAGGGAGCTGGTCCACACCGTGCAGGATGCCACGCTCCTCGGGCGTGAACTGGTTCTTGAAGCGATCGGAATCAATCATCTGCTCGCGCTGGCCGGGTGGAACTTCGCGAAGCTCGTTGATGGCATTTCTCAACATGGCGCGCCGCGCTTCGGGAAGACTGCGTAACTGGGCCGCAACCTGCCGGGCCTGCTGCTTTTGCTCTGGCGTCAGGTGCTCCCAGGTCTCCATCCGGCTCAGGACGCGTTGCTGCTGCTGGGGTGGAAGGTTGCTGAAACGCTGAAGCCGGTCCCTCAGCTTCTGCTGGCGCTCCGGCGAAAGATGCCGGAATTCCGGGTCATTCTCCAAAGCCTTTTCTTGCTGCTGGGGCGGCACGTCTTTATATTTCCGTAACCACTCGCCGGCGTGGTGGCCGTGGCCCATGTGGTTGGGACGGGCCTGGGCAAAAGCGAAAGTCGCGCTCAAAGAAAGTGCGGAAAGAGTCAAGCAGACGGCGAACGCCATTGCCGGCACTAATCGCCGGCAGGCGGACCGCACCCGCTTTGGAATGTTATTCAACAAGTCTCTCTCCGTTGACCCCAAGCTCCCATTGCCCCGAGCAAACGGGGCAAGCCCTGCCAAAATAATTACGGATTTGCCACTACGTTGCTCTGCACTTGCAAGTCGTCCAGGACGTCAAAATCGCTGTACAAGTCATGGTTCTTGTCCAGCGCCTGCAAATCTCCCACGGCGGTGCCCGGCTCAACCGCGACGGGTCCACCCTGGGGCGCGTGCCCCGTTTCGACAAGTGTGACGCCAGCCACAACTGCGACCGTAAGGGACACGGCGAAGACAGGCTTACGCAGCCAATGGAACCAGCCCGCTGGCCGCTTGCTTGCGGCCATCTCTCCACGCAGCTTCGCCTGCATGCGAACGTCAAAATAAGGCGAAGGCTCCGGCGCCTTCCACTCATCGAGCAGCGCCATGGTACGGCGGAAGCTCTCAAGCTCGGCGGAGCAGGCGGCGCAGCCTTGCAAATGGGCCCTGACTTCGGAACCGGCGCTGCCTAATCCGGCGGCCAGGTCCGGCATCAGTTCACGAATGTCATGACATTTGAAATTGCTTTTCATAACCGTTACTTCCCTTTAAACAAATTCCTTTAGCTGCTCGCGCAGGCTTTCGTAGGCCCGGAAGAGCAGCGACTTGGTGGCGGATTCACTCAACTTCAATACTTCGGCAATCTGCTTGTAATCCATCTGCTGATATTTGTGCATCAGCACTGCCAGCTTTTGGCGCTCGGGCAATGCTTCCACTTTGCCGCGGATGGCGGCCAGCCGTTCCCGCTGAATAATTACCTCTTCGGTGGTCGGCTTTATATCGGCAACATCCAGCGCACGGCCAGTCTCCGGATCAGGTTCATCCAGGCTGGCCATATTTCCCTGACGCTCATGCCGCGTGTCCCGAATGTGGTTCACGGCCAGGTTGGTAGCGATCCTGTAAAGCCAGGTGGTGAACTTCGCCGTCGGTTCGTAATTTTCCCGCGAGCGATACACACGCAAAAAAACTTCCTGCGCCAAATCCTCAGCGACTGCCGGACTGTGGGCCATGCGATACATAAAATGCACCATGGCGCGGCGGTATTTTTGCACCAGGTAGGAGAAGGCGGACTCATCTCCGGCCTTGACCCGCAACATGACGTCGGCATCGGTGAGAACAGAGGAGGAGTTGCCGCCCTCGGCAGCGAGGGACGCGCCCGGCGCAGCGAGCAACCCGCGATCCATGGCCATGCTGCTCACATCCTCTTCAACCCCATCGGGGGAAGAAAGTTGCGCGGCCTCGGAATGTTCCTTCTCGAAAGAAGCCCCGTCTTTTGAATGACCTGCGGGCGGTTTGGCGCGGAAAGGGGTCATTTTAGGAGGCTGTTGGAGGCGCTCAGAGTTCGCGCAGGGGTTAGGCTACCACGGATCGGGAATGGATGAGGAGTGGTTCCGTCAGCGGCTAAAAACAGATCATGATGGGCTCTTGATGGGCGGCCCATGCTCTTTATGTATAAATGATGCGGGGAGACCAACGATGACCCGTGTGATTTTTTGTTTGTGGCTCGCACTCATCTCTTTTGCCTGTGCTAACACTTCCGCGGAGACGGCGCCGTTTATTGTCCACAACGATGTAACGTGGACCACGCTCGGAAACAACGAAAATGATTCCATGCCAGTTGGCAATGGCGATCTTGCCGCCAACGTCTGGACCGAACAGAACGGCGACCTTGTTTTGCTGGTGTCAAAGGCCGATGCCTGGGACGAGTTGAACAAACCGGTAAAACTCGGCCGGGTACGGGTGCGGCTGAGCCCGAATCCATTCGTTGGAGCTGCGGACTTTACGCAGTCATTGCATCTGGAAGACGCGACCATTGAGATCAAGAGTGGTAAGAACGTTCTTCGGATCTGGGTGGACGCCAACCATCCGGTGCTTCACGTCGCCGCTCAAATGGATGCTCCGACGACTATGCGCGCCTCAGTGGAATTATGGCGCACTAAGACGCATCCCTACGATGAACCTTCTCCGGATAAGGGTGGGCTGTTCGGATTGGGGAACCACGCCATCCCGCTCGATTTTGAAGCTGACACGGTCCTTCCGGCGGGCCTCGCCCAAGTCACCTGGCTTCATTTCAACAAGGCCAGCATTTATCCAATAGTGCTGCAACAGGAACATTTGGATTCCCTGGCCCACAAATATGCGGATCCATTGCTTCACCGCTGTTTTGGCGCGGCGCTCACCGGCCCCGGGCTTGAGAGTGACGGCAATCTTGTTTTGAAATCCGGAGCAGCGTCAAGCGACATCCGCCTCGATTTGACCGCTTTGACCACTAGGCAAACCGCGTCACCGGACTCCTGGCATTCGCAGCTTTCCGCGCTGGTGAAAAAGGAGAGCGCTGTCAATCCGGAGGCGGCGCTGGCTGCCCATGAGCAATGGTGGCGAGATTTCTGGGACCGCAGCTGGATTCATGTAAGCGGGACGGACGATGCAGACAAAGTCTCGCAGGGTTTCGCCATTCAACGCTACATGATGGCCACGACATCCCGCGGCACGCTCCCAACCAAGTACAACGGAGGCCTGTTCACCGTTGGGCACGATATCGCGGGCGCGGTGGACTCCAATCCGCGAAATCACAATCCGGATTTTCGCGCCTGGGGCGGTTCGTATTGGAACCAGAATAACCGCCTGCTCTACTGGCCGTTGATTCCAACCGGCGACTTCGATCTTATGAAGCCGTGGTTCGATATGTACCTGAATGCGCTGCCCCTGGCGAAAGACCGCACACAGACCTACTTTCATCACGCCGGAGCGGCTTTTATTGAAACCATTGATTTCTGGGGTTTGCCGAACCTCAACGATTTTGGCTGGGACAGTCCCACGAATGAGGTGCAGAGCCGATGGATGCGATACCACACGCAGGGCGGACTTGAAGTCCTGGCGCAAATGCTGGATATGTATGACGTAACTCAGGATGCACAGTTTGCCCGGACCGAAGTCATTCCCTTTGGAGACGCGATTGTCACTTACTACGGCGAGCATTGGCCGCGAGATACGAAGGGAAAGATTAATATGTCGCCGTCGCAATCCATCGAGACGTATCAGCTGGACGCGGTCAATCCCACGCCGGACATCGCCGGCCTGAAATATTTGCTGCCCCGGTTGCTGGGTTTGCCGCATTCGCTCACATCACGCGAGCAGCGGCGAAGCTGGAAAAATATCCTCGACAGTCTGCCTCCGATACCTACAGGTACAACGGCGAAAGGAAAATTGCCCCCACACGGGAATGGCGATGCCGACGGCGCAAAGGTCATCCTTCCCGCAGAGAAATACGGCGACACGAAAAACGAGGAGAACCCTGAGTTATATGCGGTGTTTCCCTACCGGCTTTACGGCTTAGGCAAGCCCGACCTGAAGATGGCGCGTGACACTTTTTCCGCGCGTATTTTTCCTCAGGACACTTGCTGGGGGCAGGATGGGATGGAAGCCGCGATGCTGGGATTGACCGATGCGGCGGAACAAGCTTCGGTTCATGAATTCGCCAACTACGGCAATGAGCGGTTTTTGTGGTTCTGGAAACCGGCGCACGATTGGATTCCCGACCTCGATAACGGCGGAGCAGGCATGATTACTCTGGAATCCATGCTCATGCAGGTGGACGGAAAGCAAATCCGGCTTCTGCCGGCGTGGCCTGCCGAATGGGCAGCAGATTTCAAGCTGCACGCGCCCTATGAAACTACGATCTCGGGACACGTGGAAAACGGCAAGGTCACAAATTTGGATGTTGTGCCAAAGTCCCGAGCAAAAGATGTCGTCGTTGGGCAGGAACAGGCAAGACCGTATTGAACTGGCATCCGCAAGCGGAAACAGGGCTGACGGGGATCAAGCGTGGACGCGATCAGAAACCACGTCAGCGCCAGAACTATTTTGAGATTTAACGTAGAGTTTCAGCATTTGCGGTATGATCGGTCGTCGAAGAATTCAAAATGGGGTGAACGGTTAATGAAGAAACTGATCTGTACCGGAGCCGTAATGTTCGTGCTGCTGAGCGCGACGCTGGCACTCGCCGCCGATGTGACAGGCGCGTGGACGGGACAAGTCCAGGGCCCGAATGGAGAAGGCTTTCAGCTCACGTTCACCTTTAAGCAGGACGGCGCCAAGTTGACGGGAACGGTTACCGGACCGCAAGGTTCACCAATCGACATCAGCAACGGTAAGGTGGATGGCGACAAGATATCGTTTGATGTCGCGGTCAATGGAACAACGATCAAGCACGATGGCGTAGTCAGTGGAGATGAGATCAAGCTGAACACAAAGGCGGATGATCCCAATTTTCCCGCTGGAACGCTAACGCTGACGCGGACGAAGTAGTCGGGCGGAGTCCAAACGGTTGACGGAAATGGCGGCTACTGTTTGAATGTAAGAGCAGGGCGCTTAACTCAGCGGTAGAGTGCCATCCTCACACGGTGGAAGTCATAGGTTCGAATCCTATAGCGCCCACCAACTTCCAATTACTTAGATTTTCCTCTGTGCCGTTGAGTGCAAGATGTGGGCTTCGTGCATGTCAGTAGTCTTACGTATCAACGCCAACGCACGGCAAGCCTAAGAAGGCATATCGTAGGGACGGGTGCTGTGGGGACAGCGGGCTTTTCGTTTGGTTACACTGTCCTTCATGAGCATCTATCAATTTCTGATTCAGATTTTAGTGACGTTCGCAGCCGCATTCTTAGGCGCATTCCTCACGCGTCGGACCGAAACGTTCAAACATCTTCAAGAGCTGCGTTCCACCGCATATGCCGACTTCGTGCGCGGCGTGGCAACAGCGGCGGAGCAAAGTCATACAGGCAAGGGAGGTATGGCACTCGTAGCAGACTCTCGCGCTCGTATTGCCATATATGGCGGGGAAAATGTTGTGCATTCCTTGGCAAAGTTTATCGCTCTTGGCGCTCAGACATGCAATCGCGAGGGAATGCAAGCTTTCGCTGAATTGGTCAGAATGATGCGGGGAGAGACTGGACGTGAGCACGTGCCTTCTGAGGAAATCAACCGACTTCTGTTTAGTTAGCCCGTGCCATTTTCGTGCCGTTCGCACTGCTTTACATCTAAAACAGGGTATTACGTGCCCTCTGCCGCGCTCTAAGTTGTTGTATTTACGTTTTCACACGGATTCGAATCCTATAGCGCCCACTAACTTCGCAATAATTTCAAGCTTAACGGAATATATCTCTCATTCAAGCCAAGAAGGTTGAATGGGGCACTCTCAGGATTTACCGAGGGCAATAAGCTTTACGTCCACCTAAACACGCGCAATGCCAGCAAGAACGACAGCACTCCCCACACCGCCATCACCAGCAATCTGCCTGACTGTGAAGCGAGGGTAGCGCCTTCCAGCACAGTGGCCCGGAGCGCATCGTTTAACGCGGTGAGCGGCAGCGCTTTGATGAATGGTTGGATCACCGCGGGAAAACGCTCGTATGAAAAGAAGACGCCCGAGAAAATCCACATCGGCATCATGATCAGGTTCATCAGGCCGCTAGCGGTCTCGATTTTTTGGGCGCGGCTGGCGGAGAGCAGTCCGATGCCCGAAAAAGCGAGCGCCCCAAATGTCCCAACCAGCAGGATGGCAAGCCACGATCCCATGACCCGCATGTGGAAGAAGAAAACACCAAAGCCGAGCAGCAACACAACTTCAACAAACATTAGAACTATGCGGCTCGTGGCCAGCGCGGTGAGGAAGTCGCTGCGGCGCATGGGCGTTCCCACAAAGCGCTTGAGCAGCTTGCGTTGGCGCATGTCCACGAGGGCGAAGCCAATTCCCCACATGGCGGCGTTCATGACGTTCATGCCGATCAGCCCGGGAATCAAAAAGTCTATATAGCGGGAGCCGGGTTCGCTGGAGACCGTCGTGCTTGTGGTCAGCGGATTCTTGCGTCCGGCGGCGGATTGCAGAGCGTCATCCACCTCGCGATGTGAAAGGACACTTTCTGGCCGCGCAGGATCGTAGAGGTAGTGGAACTCGCCCGCTGGCGTTGGTTCGATGACAAGGTCGTATTTTCCCAGGCGGAAGCCCTTCAACGCCGCGCTTCGTTCGGCGATTTCTGCGCGGATGAGCGAATGTTCCGGAGAATGCTCAAGCATCGTGAGCGCGCTCTGTGCTTCACCTCCGGCCACGATGGCGACAGGAGTCACGTCGGCGGGCTTGTCGCGAAAGGCGACACCCAAGCCCAAAGCAAGTAATAACGGAAAAACGAAAACCCAGAACATGACTTCCGGCTCCCGCCAAAGTTCCGTCATGCGAGCAGCCAGCAGATGGTTGAATCCTGACCAGCGGCCATTGCGGAGCAAAGCGGGCTGCTGAGACCCTGGGTCTTTCAGTTTCGGCAGCGGTTCTGAAACAGACACGCTAGTCCTCCCTCAAATGGCGCCCGGTTAGGCGGACGAAAACATCTTCCAGACTTGCCTGCCGCGTGGACAAATGCAGAAGATGAGAGTTCCGCTTCACGATCGAATCGAGTAGGGCGGGAATTGTGAGATGTGGTTCTTGAACGTGGAGGCAGACCAGTCCGTCATCTTCCTTATGCACTGATTTCACCCCCGGCAATTGCTTCCAGATCTCAGTGGAAGCGCCATTCTGCTCTCCACTGGCTGCAAATTCCACGACGTGATGGCCGCCGAGCCGGGCAATCAGGTCCGCAGGCGTTCCCTCGGCAATGACCTGCCCATGGTCGATGATAGCCAGGCGGTCGCACAGACGTTCAGCTTCCTCCATGTAGTGCGTGGTAAGAAGCACGGTGCCGCCGCGCTTTTGGAATCCGCGAACAATGTCCCAAAGCTGGCGACGGCTTTGCGGGTCGAGTCCGGTGGTAGGCTCGTCGAGAAACAAAACTTTAGGATTGCCTACCAGAGCGGTGGCCACAGCAAGCCGTTGCCTTTGACCTCCGGACAACTTGCCCACCCATGCGTCTGCCTTTTCGGTGAGCTGCAGTTCTTCCAGCACGTCATCCGAGCGGCGGGGCTCGCGATAGAAGCTGGCGAAAAGATCGATGGTTTCACGGACGGTAAGCTTTTCGGCGAGCCGGGTTTCCTGCAACGAGATCCCCATGGATTCGCGCAGCTCGCGCGCGTCGGACTCCCATGTCTTTCCTACAATCGTCACCTGGCCTGAGCTGGGAGAGAGCAGTCCTTCAAGGATTTCGATGGTTGTGGTTTTGCCCGCGCCATTCGGGCCGAGGAGGCCAAAGCACTCTCCGCTCTCAATTTCGAGATTGAGCCCGCGCACGGCTTCGACTTTACCGTCGTAGGTCTTGCGTAGGTCGCGGCATTGAATGGCGAGAGTCACAAACCGATTCTAGCGGATTTCGTCCATGCTAACCGGATGCCGATTCTGTGCGCGATTTGCTGGGACTCCCAGCCTGACGATTTATTTCACATTCAGCGCTTTCACCTGCTGGACGAGCGTGTCAATTTCTTCTGCCGTAAGTTTGCTTCCGAACTTTGGCATGTGGCCTTTGCCGTTGGTAATGAAGTTGTGCAGGTCATCTGGAGTCGCGGCGTGGACTTTTTTATTGGAAACGAGCGACGGTCCGTGCATGAAGCGGCCCTGGGCATTGTCGCCGTGACAGCGCACGCAGTTTTTCTGGAAGACAGGATTCGCCGTCAAGGTTGCGTCGGAAGGCGAGGTTTGAGCGGAGGCTGCGGCAACGAAAAGCAAAGCTACAGCGAGTGGGAGCGTTTTCAATGGGACCTCCTCGACATGGGCAGTATAAAAACAATATGTTCCAAAAATTTCCTTGAAGTGTCAGCGATTCGTAAAAAGGAGAGAGCCGGCCCGCGCTGGATTGTCAGGGATGATTGCGCTTTTTTCTGCGGAGATCAAAGCGTCGAAGCGCTGAGGTCATCATTTTTGGTTTCGCGAATCATGAGCAGGCCAATTATGGTGAGCAGAGCCGAGGCTGTGAGGTAGTAACCGACATAAGGTAGTCCATAGCGGGTGGCGAGCCATGTAGCAATGTAGGGAGCAAGCGACGCCCCTAAAATTCCAGCCATGCTGAAGGCCAGCGAACTGCCGGTGTAGCGCACGGCGGTAGGAAAAAGTTCAGAGACAACCGTCCCCAGCGGTCCGTAGGTAAATCCCATCAACGCGAGACCTAGCGCCGTCATGGCAATGGCCCCAGTAGTTCCGGCGGAGAACATCGGCGCAAGAACGATACCAAAGACAGCGATGAGGGCGGTGACTCCGAACATAACTGGGCGGCGGCCGCGCTCGGCCAGCAGCGCGGAGATGGGGATGGTGGCCGCGAAAAAGAGGATACCGAATAACTGGATGAGCAGGAACGTGGCGCGGTCGTAATGAAGGGCCGTGGTGCCCCAGGAGAGGGCGAAGACAGTCATCAGATAAAAAAGGACGAAGGTGGCAAGGCAGACCAGAATCCCCGCGATAAGTGCGCGCGTGTAGCGGCGGAAGACCGTGAACATGGGTACGCCCACACGTTCGGCACGCTGGAGCGAGGCTTGAAAGACGGGAGTTTCAGTGATCGTCAGGCGGACATAGAGCCCGAGCAGCACGAGCACGGCGCTGGCGAGGAATGGGAGCCTCCAGCCGAAGGCAAAGAATTGCTTGTCGGAGAGCCAGCGCGAAAGCAGAAGAAAAGTTCCGCCGGAGAGCAGAAATCCCAAAGGCGCGCCAAGCTGGGGAAACATGCCGTAGAAGGCGCGCTTGCGCGGAGGCGCATTCTCGACAGCCAGAAGCACCGCGCCGCCCCACTCTCCGCCAAGGCCGATGCCCTGTCCGAAGCGGCAAATGGCAAGCAGAAGCGGCGCGGCGAATCCGATGACACGGTAGGCGGGCAGAATTCCTATGGCGAATGTAGATAAGCCCATAGTGGAAAGGGCAAGCACGAGCGTCTTTTTTCGTCCGATGCGGTCGCCGAAGTGGCCAAAGAGCGCGCCGCCAATGGGGCGGGCCAGAAAAGCGATGCCAAAGGTCGCAAGCGACGCCAGCATTGAGGTAGCCGGATCGGTCGCGGGAAAGAAAAGCTTGGGGAACACGAGCACGGCGGCGGTGGCATAGATGTAGAAGTCGAAAAACTCAACCGTGGTCCCCACCATGCTGGCGAAAAGCACCTGGCGCGGGGTGTTGATGCGGTTAAAGGAAGTCCTGGCTTGTACCGTCATCGGCTCGAGGCTCACAGCGGTATATTCCCATGCTTCTTAGGTGGGTTCTTGTCGCGCTTGGTTTGTAGCATTTCCAAGGCTTGAATCAGCTTCTTGCGGGTTTCGCGGGGTTGGATGACTGCGTCCACGTATCCGCGTTCGGCGGCTACGTAAGGATTGGCGAAGCGGTCGCGGAATTCTTCGATTTTGCTCTGTCTTACTTCTTCCCGGTTGGCTGCGCCATCGAGTTCTCGCTTGTACACGATGTCCACCGCGCCTTCGGGCCCCATGACGGCAATTTCAGCGGTTGGCCAGGCGTAGTTTACGTCTGTGCGGATGTGCTTGGATGACATCACGCAATACGCACCGCCGTAAGCCTTGCGCGTGATCACGGTAATTTTTGGGACTGTTGCTTCGGCGAAGGCAAACAGCAACTTTGCTCCGTGCTTAATAATCCCGCCGTACTCCTGCTGGGTGCCGGGGAGAAATCCGGGGACGTCTTCAAATGTGATGAGCGGAATATTGAAGCAGTCGCAGAAACGGACAAATCTCGCGGCCTTTACTGATGCATTGATGTCAAGCGTGCCGGCCAGTACTGCGGGCTGATTGGCAACGATGCCAACCGTGCGCCCGTTCATGCGGGCGAAGCCGACGAGAATGTTCTTCGCGAAGTGCTCATGCACTTCGAAAAAGTAGCCGTCATCCACCACGGCGTTGATGACGTCCTTCATGTCGTAAGGGCGGTTCGACTCTTCAGGAACGATTCTGTCGAGCGCAGCGTCGGCGCGGTCCACGGCGTCGGAGCACGGCTTGCGCGGCGGATCGTCGAGGTTATTCGAAGGCAGAAAACTGAGCAGTTCGCGCACCATGGAGAGGCACTCGGCATCATCGTGCGCCTCGAAATGCGCCACGCCGGATGTCTCGTTGTGCGTGGCAGCCCCGCCGAGCTGATCTTTTGTCACCTCTTCGTGTGTGACGGTTTTTATTACGTCAGGGCCAGTGATGAACATGTAGGAAGTCTTGTCCACCATAAAAACGAAATCAGTGATTGCCGGAGAATAGACTGCGCCGCCGGCGCATGGGCCCATGATGGCTGAGATTTGCGGAATGACACCGCTATAAAGAGTGTTGCGGAGAAAGATGTCGGCATAGCCGCCGAGCGAAAGAACGCCTTCCTGAATGCGCGCGCCGCCGGAATCGTTCAATCCAATCAAAGGGGCGCCCATCTTCGCGGCGAGATCCATAATTTTTACAATTTTGGCGGCGTTGGCTTCGGAGAGCGATCCACCAAACACGGTAAAATCCTGGGCGAAGACGAAGACCGAGCGTCTCTCAACGCGCCCGTAGCCGGTGACGAATCCGTCGCCATAGTATTTTTGGTCGGCGGTCCCGAAATTGTTGGAGCGGTGGGTGACCAGCTTATCGGTCTCTTCAAAGGTGCCGTCGTCGAGCAGGAAATCAATGCGCTCGCGAGCCGACATTTTGCCTTCTTTATGCTGTCGTTCGCGCCGTTGGGCGCCTCCACCCTCAAGCGCCAACTGGTCGCGCCGTTTCAGTTCGGCAAGCTTTTGCTCCAGATTCATAGCGGGATGATTATAGCGACTTGCGGAGCCCGACGGCGGCTACTGCATCGCTGAACCGAGCGGCTCGTATCGATATTTTTTGCCGTCCCACATAATCACGGAGGTCATTTGGTCCTCGCTCAACTCTTCCACGTAAATCGCCTCAATGGTCTTTTTCCTGATCTGAAATTTCTTTACGGTGATGTCTTTGTACGCCAGATTCACGATCAGGAATTTCGCCTTCGGCGTGTCGCTCTTCCAGGCTTCCTTTCCCGCGCCGTGAATAATCAGCAGCGCCAGGCTGCGCTGTTCCGGCTGCAAGGTGGAAAATTCCGTGGTGATATGGGGATCGCTCAAGCCATAAAACGCGCTGGCCGGATCAATGACTGTGTATTTGTGCTCCGCGACGTTGATCATGGGATTGGTGCAGCGCGCCGCGATCACGATGTCGTCCACGCCATCTCCATCGAGGTCGGCAACTTGCGCGGGGACGGTGGTGTTCACAGTGCAGTCCTCGCCAAAGGTTTTCTGGACAAAGGCATTGTCAATCGTCGCCGCAGCCGCGGATTTTGGGGCGTCTTCCGCGGAAGAAATCAGGACAAGACAAATGAAAAGAACAGTGAGGACGAAAGCGAAACGTGGAAACTTCATGGGCTTACTCTATTCCGGCAAAGCCCCGATGAATAGAGACTGAAGAGGTGACCTCTTGGGGGGTTAGCGAGAGAAATGCTCCCAGCCCTGCGGCTTGAGAACACTACTTTTTTTCCCATTGACGAGGACCATTCCGCGGGTGCGGGTGATTTGGCCAATTCGGGTAACGGGAGCCCCGGAAATTCTTCGCGGGATTTTCGCGTTGGGTCTCGCCGTAAACAGCAATTCGTAGTCTTCGCCGCCGTGCAGCGCAAGATCAAG
>Ga0134125_10003608_pt1 | contig 17873 bp, 23 predicted proteins | sample KB31751_FD_96464 | JGI IMG/M metagenome (GOLD analysis project Ga0134125, IMG submission 96464) | Terrestrial soil microbial communities with excess Nitrogen fertilizer from Kellogg Biological Station, Michigan, USA - KB3-175-1 | ecosystem: Environmental > Terrestrial > Soil > Unclassified ...
AAGTCTTTTATTTCGCATGTCTGATATATTATAATCCTCATTCGTCAAACAAATCTCCTCCGTCCATCTTGGCACTGGAACTTTGGCATTGTTTTCACTAATAAAGAAGGTTTTGCCCGTTCTTAATACTCTACACTTTAAAAATCCTTGTAATTTATAAAGTATCTCATAATTGTCTGGCACTTTAATCATATTTAACGCTTCCTCTGATAGGAAAAAATTGCCTCACTCTTTCTCAAATAATTCTCTTTTGTGTTCGGTGGCGTGGAGATACAACAAACTTTTCTCCATTTCTCCTCGCAAATTTTCCTCCATTACTTCTATTCTAACAACTTTATCTTTTCATAATTTCTCCTTAATTTCTTTTAGGTTATCAGACAAGTATTTATTAAATGGTCTCATAAATGGTCCAAATCGGTCGTATGGGTTCGCAATAAATATTTTTCGGGGAAGTTTTATATTGGGGTTTACTCTCTCTCGTCAAGCACTCCCATATAATTCATCAAACAAAATATCCTCATCATCTAAATATTTAAGGTTGGTTTTGTCCTTTCCCTTGGGGTTCGGTATGGCTTCATCCATAAAAATATCCACATTCTTATCAAATAACTCGCGGGCATCCTCACTTTTATATAATTCTATGAAATGGAGACGCATAACTTTCTTATATTTAATGCCTCTCGTAATCGCTTCTCACACTTCCTCAAAATCATTTATAGATATCTTTTTTTGGGTATAATCAAAACAATATTTATAAAGTATCTTTCGCCAAGGTTCCAATGAACTCTTACGAATATTATCAAAATTACGGCGTAATCAAATTAATTCCCGTGAAGTCTTGGTTAACCATTCCAATATTTTTACTTTGGCATTGTGGCTCTTGCCCGTTCCCCGTGAAGTAATTATTATTTTTGTCAAATAATCCTCATCAAGCAAATCAGAAAACTTTTTATAAATATCGGCATATCCCTCGGGGAAGGTTAAATTATTTAAGTCATCAAGTATTTTATCTTTACCTGTCTCAACTTTATCACTTAAATCTTTAACTGTTTTTGCCATCTCTAATAATTTTTTCTTGTAGTTTTATAACTTGGTCTTTGAGGTTGTTAATTTCTTTCCGTTGTTCGTCAATCTGTCTCTGTTCGTTTCCGTTCTTATCCTCCAAAGTTTTTATTCTTGTTTCATTGTGTCGGTGTTTTTTGTCGTGTATTTGGTCGTTTTTCTCTAACTTCATACTTTTCTTATCCATTTTAATCTTATAACCATATCCTAACGCAACTAATACAATACTAACTCCGCCAACTACTAACGCACATTGAATATCCATGTTATTAATCTATTTTTTTAATCTAATTAAAAATGTTCGGTCTTGGTTCGGGTTCTTTTCCAAATGGTTTATCTTGCCATAATTTACTATAATCTTTATACAATTCCTCATAACTATTATGAATATAACCTGTCGTAGTTTCAATACTACTATGCCCTAATAATTTCTGAATGGTAGTTAATCGCACTTCTTTATTGTTTAAGAGGGTGGCGAAACTTCTCCTAAAAGTATGCGGGCTAATGTGTTTACTAATTCCTGCCTTTTTGGTTTTTTTATAAATCATGGTTCTTACTTGAATAGGGTCTAGTTTTTTATTATTTTTGGTAGTAAACAAGTAATCATCAGAAAAAGAATTAAAATGCCTAATCAAAAAATCAGGGACGGGAATATGCCTAATCTTATTGCCCTTCCCATGGATTTTTAAACTTTTATCCTGGTAATCGCTATGTTTAACATTTACTAATTCGCTTACTCTAAATCCCATGTAAAATAAAAAGTCTAACATTAAATTATTGCGGTGATAAACTTGCTTTACTTTCTCATATCTCGCTTGTTTTAATTGTTCCAATTCCTTTTCATCAATGGTCGTAAAAAACTTTCTTTGGACGGTGGGGATTATTCTATTTATCATTTCCCATTCAATTTCTATTTTTTGAAACTTGGCATAAGAGGATAAGGCCTGACGGAAAACTTGTAAACTGGCGGGTTGATATTTAGTTAAGTTTTCTTTTAAGAAGGTAATAATGGTGTCGGTGTTTAATTCTCTTGGTTCGTATTCTTTTATCGCTCATAAATAACTGCGAATGGTGTTAAGAGTTAAGTTTCTTTTTTCTAACCAATTTTTATATTCTAGTAAATTATTTTTCATACTTTTTCTATATTCATTAATCAATTGATACATAATAAAAAAAATTAAGAGATAGTTTTATTGTAAACATAAGCGGTAAATATCCTCCTTTTCTTTTCGCTCTGAACTTCATTTAAATATCTACCTTTATCTTTATAATACAATTTCAATAAACAAGCATTACAAATATATTTCCCTTTATCTTTTTCCTGTTCGGTTCAGTATTCCCAATTATTTTTTAAGGAATATCCTTTTTTAGATAAAACATATTTGCGGGTTATTTCTTGTTGACATTTAAAACATATTTCTTTATTCATATTTATTTAATCAAAAACTAAATCTATCTTTTCTCTAATTAATAACATTTCTGTTTCGGTTAATTTTCCAAGTTTTTTAATTAAACGGGATTTGTCAATTGTTTTTATTTGGTCTAATATGGCTAATCCTTCTTTATTATTAACTATTACTGGAACTTCAAAATCTAAAAATGTTTTGGTTCGTTTAGTAATAGGAGCGACAATAAAACGATAATCCCATTTATTTAATTGGTTGGTAGAGATAACTACGGCGGGGCGGATTTTCTTTATTTCGGTTCCTTGGGCTTCTTTCTTGCCAATTCAGTATAAATAAACTTCGCCTTTTTTAACTTCATCACTCACCATCTTTATTTAATTCCTCGTCTAAATCCACTTCGTCCCATAATTTCACTTCTTTTTCTCGTTCTTTATTCTTTATCGCTTCGCCATAATTGGCAAAAATATCTCTTTGGGTTTTTGGTTCTTGGTAAACTTTATAAGGATAATGTTCTTGTTGTAGTATTCTTTTTAACTTTTCCCCATGTTGGGTTTCAATAATTATAATTTCTTTCATATTCATTATATATATATTTTTACATTCATTAATCAATTGATATATATTATTTTAAGGATTTTTATTTTCTTGGTATTATTCCTTTGGTTGAGATGATATAGGTTGTTTTCCTTGATATAATGGCACTTCTAAACTTTTAACCAAATCATAACTTATCCTTTGGGAATTGCCTTGGTTGTCTCATTCTCTTTCCTCGGCATAAACTTTAATAACTTGGTCTCCTCCAACATAACTCATCATAATAAATCGGTTATGCCAATCAACTCTTATATCATCCCCATCACGGAAAATCCTTAAATTATTTAAAAATTGTTCGGCACTTATTCCATCTTGGGAAGGTGAATAATGGCAATTCATCCGTCCACCATATTCAAAATAAATAATTTTTTGTTTCATATTGATAATTAGATTTTTTTGTTTAATTCAACGCCTTTCAATGCCTTTTCTCACTTTTCCTTTATTTCGGGTTTAACTCAATCGTAATCTTTAACTTTCAACCATAACTCAACGGCCTCGGGGTTATTGATGTCCGCATTGGCAATTAAGTCAATTTTCTTTAATAAAGAATTGGCATAATGTTCGTAGAATTCTTTTTTGATTTCTGTGTTAGTTTTAGTATTCATAATTATATTCAATAGATTTTTTTGTTTAGATTTTAAATAATTATTCCCTTGCTAATTTTTATCTCTACTTCATAATTTTTTCAATCCTTTTCATAATATAGAAAATATTCTAAACGGGTTTAATTTCCTTTTTCGGTAATAACTATATCTCCTCCCCTTTTTCATTCGGGGTCCTATTTTGGTGGTTCCCCTTCCATAACTGCCAATGGTTCCCTTTTCAAGTTTTCTTTTATTCCTTGCTCCCATTTTCTCTTTTTTTTCTCGTAAATAAGTAAATAATTATTCCAACTATTCCAACCAATATCATTCCGCCAATTATTCAAGGTAGATAATTAGTTTTTTTGGGTTCTTGGGTGTTTTGGTTTTCTAATTTTGCCAATTCTGCCTGTTTTTCTTTTAATTCGGTTTCTTGTTCGTTGGTTCTATTACTTATGGCTTTTAATTCCTTAATGCGCGATTTCAATAGAGTAATTTTGCTCTCTCTTTCTCTCTTTCTCTCTTTCTCTGGATTATCATCGTCATTATTCCCCTTATCTCTATTCTGTTCGCAATTAAGAGAACAATAATTTTCATGTCTATTCCTTACTTCGTATTCATCATCTCATTTTTTACAAGTCTGACAATTACCAATTTCCTCCATCTGTCCGCCCGCTTGGTTCTTAATCATTTTCCATACTTTTATTTTCTTATCCTCTCATTTATACTTATTATAATTTCCTACTAATGATTTATAATTTTCCTTTTTGTTTCCTCAACAACTAGAACACAAATTAAACTTCTCCTTGTTTCACTTCCTTTCGGTTTCATCGCCAATATTCAAGTCATAATAAAATTGTTCGCGGTCTAATTGTTTATTACATTCTTTACAAGTTTCTATCATATAAAAAGTTTTAATTGAATACAATTTTGAATAGAAAATATTTTATGCCTCATTTTCTCCTTCCCCTTCATCCTCGTCCTCGCTTTCACTTTCGCTCTCGTCCTCACTCTCTTTCTCTCTTTCCTTCTCCTTCTCTTTTTCCCGTTCCTTTTCCTTTTCTTTCTCTTTTTCGGTTTCTTTTTCGGTCTCATCCTCCTTCTCGCCTTCTTGTTCTTTCTCGCCTTCGCCTTCTTTTTCCCCTTCCTCCTCTTTCTCGCGTTCCCGTTCTCTTTCGCGGTCTTTTTCACTAATTACGCCTTCTCCTTGTTCTCCTTCCTCGGTTTCAACTTCATTTTCGGGCAATTCCTCCTCTCCGCATGCTTCATCCTCAATATCATATTCATCCTCCAATTTTTCCTCATCTATTTCCTGGGTTGTAGTTTTCTTTTCCTTAAATATGCTTTCTCTAATGATTTTCTTGGTTTCAGTTTCTCCGTGGGTTGTTAAGGTTCCTTTGCTTCCATCAATCGTAATCGTAAAACTATCGGCGGGAACATCCTTGCGGTTGTCAAGTCCCGCGTTCGTGTGTCAAGTAATTCCGTAAACGCCTGGGGGTATTGAATAAGTTTTAGACCATGTTAATCCTGGCGGGAAATATCACCATGTATTACTTATATAACTACTCTTATTTTCGCATAATGCGGTTAAATCGGCCTCACATAACTCTTTAAAATAATTCCGTTTATCCTCATTGCCAACTAACCCGCTGTGTCCGCCTCCTAATCAACTAACTCCAAAAATACTACAAATCTGTAATCTCCCCGCGGTAGCGGTATCAATCCCGTCAATTTCGGCGGTGTCTCCGCGTTCTTTGGTAATCACTTCTTTCTCAATATACTCCTCCTCCGCTTCGTAGGTGTCTCATTCATTCCCGCCTTGTTTTACATATCCTTCTTGTCTTTCGTAAATTAGTCTGGGATTTTTCTTATCCTCTCCGCCATCAAGCAAATATCCCCTCGTCATAATGTCGGTAAAAAATCCATCATAATCATTATCTAACTTAACTCCTTTCCATCGTCAAAATCCTAAACGCCTTTTATCTTTTCCCGCTAATCTTGGCGTGGGGTGGTCCTCGGGGTATAATTTCCCTTGGGTTCATGCCATCAAGTCTCCTCACTCTAACGGCAAATATAAAATCTTACTTTTATTATTACATCACTTTAAATTATTATACAACAACTCACTTAACTCTACGCGGTAAAATCATATGGGGTCGGTTAATCTACAAAAGAACTCCGCTAAACTATAATGAAAATCAATGGTATTTCCTGCCATCATTGCGGGTTCTATACTTTTATTCAAACTGTCAAACAAGGTAGATTTAAAGGTTCTTTCTCCTTGTTGTTCCGCTTCGGGGTTGGTAGCGGGTTTCATCTGGTCTTGGTCTTTTAAACTATTTACATTTACTCCGCTGGCATTTAATCCTATTCCGCATCCTAAAACACTTATAGAAGTAATAACTCGGGCAAGGTTAAAGTTATCTTGGAATGTTCCAACGCATTTTATTTCACATTTAACAGTAATATATTTAAACTCCCATCGGTAAACAAGAACGGACGGGGCATGGTTGATATAAAGATTATATGGCAAAACAAAATTATCAATGTCTTTCCGATACTGAATGCCTAAAAATTGTCCGTTCCCCATCATGGTAATATTGTTAAAGAGATAAAACTGGATGGTGGTGTGGTCCCATAGGTGGGGTTGCTCTTTAAATCGCTCTTTATATTTCTTTCCCGCCTGGGCCTCATTCTTTCCAATATACGGCTTACTTTGCGGGGTAGTCTTAAACAAAATTTCCTCATGGTGTTCCATTTTTGAGAAAAAACTGCCCCCTTGGTCGTGTTCTCTGGGTCCTATGGTTAAGAATACTTTGCCTCCCAATATGTCATTTAAAATCTTTCTTAACTTGGCATATGTCTCACTATTATCAAAAATCTTTAACTTGGCATCGGGTATATCTGCGGCTCCTAATGTGGCAATCTTTAATACTCCTTTTCCTATCTTTCCCGCAAGATTAGGTATTATATTAATTATCTCCTTTAATACTAGGTTCGCCATAGTAAAAGGTATTTCAAACAATCCGCCAATCATGTCTGCGGTGTCTCCTCCTAATGCTTCCTGTATTTTCTCCTTCATGTCGGGCAATTGCTTTAAATGAAGGTCGGAAGGTATTAATATTGGTTTCCCTTCAACTGTCTCACTCCTTTCTTTTTTCTCCGCTCACGATGGGGTTCGTTTTCCAGCATGGTCGGCATAAAATAAACTAAACTTGGGCTGGTAGGTCTGAAACTCACTTTGATATATCCGCTTTACTCCTAATTCTCCGCAAAACTCATAATGCATCCGTGAACTTTGCATTAGGTTCTTTGGTTGTCCGTCATCATCGTATTCTTTTACTTCCTCAATTAAATTATTCGGGGCATATTCTAATACTCCCCTTCCACCTTGTCTTTGTCAATTCCAATAATATAATGCTAACTTACACTTCCTCGCCCTAATTCAAGTATACATTTTATAATTGTTGACATACTGGTAATCAATGATAAAGTATAATTGTTTCCTTCATAGTATCGCCAAATCAGGTCGGCCTAAATCATAAGTCTTTTGTATCTGGTCGGTTCCTAAATTGTTCTTGCGGGTTCTTAACTCTCTTAACGCCTCAACTTCATCATAATAAAGGTGGGTATGTTTAGAATTAACAAGGTCATTAAGTCCCTCATCTGACATAGACGCATTTTTACCTAAATCTTTTAACTCCTTTCGGTAATCTCTCAACAATTTCTCATCCTCGGCACTTATTTCAGGTTTCTCAACTCTTTCGGGTTGTTCTTTGTATTTATGCGGTTTTTCTGCTCCTTTTCCTTTTCCCCCGTTGGTTGAACTCTCGGCCTTTGGGGTTTCTAATACTGGTCCTGGCTCAAACTCAACTTCCTCATCGCTGTCATATTCTTTTAATTCACTTAACAAATCTTTATCTTTCCTTCTTACTTCCTCCCCTAATTTCTTTCTTATTTTTCTTATAATATCTTGCCCTTTTCAATAAATCGTGGCGGGTTCTCCAAATGCGTTCCGTGTGTATAATTCTATCTCACCAACTTCATTTTTAACTATCTTACAAGAATACTCCAAAAAGTCCGTATTCTTATATCATTTTGTAATTGTGTTAAATCTTTGTCAATGCGGTATTTTCTCATAATTACGCGTTCAACATGTTTTCCCCTTTTGTGGTGTTCCTGGTATATTTTTATCATTAAACTCAATCAAGTTTATTTTCTGTATTCAATGTTCCTCATTAAGTCTAATGTCGGCTAATTCGCGTATATAAGAAGGTTCAATTAATTTCATAATGTTTATTTCGTGTAGACAACTTTAATATCCATGATGTCGGGGGTGGCGTTCGCTTTCTCCTCTCCGTCTTGGGTTATCACATATCCTTTAAATCGGTCAGGGTCATTTTCATCGTAAAAATTAGGTCATTTCGCTTCGGGGTGGTTCGCCAATCATTCATATCCAATCATTTTTCCGCTATCATCAAATAATTTGTCCCCCGCCCTGGTTCTTACTAAATCTAATCTGCCTCCTCCCGCATAATGGAAAATAAAATTGTTGCGGGTAATTTCTAACTTGGTATAATTCCTAATGTCTTTAATGGCTTGTGGTCCCCCGTCTCTTTCTCTAATTTTACCATATCGCAATTTTTTAAACATTTCCGCCATATTTATATTAGTCTGTCGTAGTCCTCATGTTTCGGTTATAATATACTTACAAAAATCATCCGTAATCTGCCCCGCATAGGTAGAAGTCAATGGGTCTTTACTTAATTTCTTGGTTAACATGTTCTTAACATAACTTTTCCTTTGTTCGTAGGTATAAAGAGGTATATTGACAAACTTCGCTCGGTCTTGAACGAAATCTGGCACTTCATCGGCATAATTGGCGGTTGCCAAAAATATCGCTCCGCTAATATCTACTTTGGCTCCTAAAAATTGGTCTTGCCAATCTTTACTTTTCTTAATGTCTAAAACATTTCCCAACATCATTCTTAATCCTTCGCCCGCAACTTTCTCAAACTCATCCAAAAGAACAATTAAAATCCTTTGTCTGGCGTCGGAAAATCCTTGGGCCAATCGTCCCGCAAACGCTCCTTTAACGGCGGGGGTGGTTCCTTCCAATATTTCGGTGTCTTTTCGTCCGCCAAGGTCAATATTTATCAAATATCATCCTGTCGCTTCACTTAACATCTCACAAATAAAACTCTTTCCTGTTCCTGGTTTTCCTAAAAGAACAAAAATAGTTTTCATGTCGTCGGGTAATTCGGTGATGCCTTGTCTTAAATACTCGGCAAGGTTGACAATATACGCCCGCAATTCCTCTTTAAATTGTTCGTATCCCATCACTTCGCCCATGGTTTTATCATAATGTCCTAAATCGGGTATAATGGGGTCGTCGGTTCATCCTTTTATTAGTCCATCGGCAAGGTCTTTCTGTTTATCTATCGCTAATCCTGTTAAACTACCAACTGGGGCCTTCTCTTTTTCTTTTCTCGCTCGGTATCGGGTTATATACTCTAAATAATAAGATTTGGCAACTGGTTTTCCTTCCGCTTTCATTTGCTTATATTCTCGTTCGCTAATGTCGGCAATGTCATCATCTTTCTTTTTCTTTCTAGGTTTACCAATTTCCTCTGCTTCCTCCTCAATTTCCTCTTGGGTATATGGCACTCACTTTTTTCTCGCCAATCTAGTCATAATAAATCGGCCTGGGGGTGAATACATACCAACAAAAAGAAACGCAAACGCATCAATTATTTCGGTAATGTCAAAAACAAGATGCGGAGTAATGTTAATAACTCTCCCTAACCAACTTCTATCCCCTTCAATTGTGGTCGTGGTGTCGCGGTCTCCAACTTCTTTATCTCAGGTCGGTTCGTATCTTACGGCATCCCCGTCTTTAACTCTCCGCCCTGTGGTTTCCTCAACTGTTATTTTTTTCTTATCGGTTTTCTTTTGGTCTACTAATTGCGAACGCCCAAAGGTGTTCCCAATCATATCCTCTCCTGGGGTATGCGGGATGGTTGAATATTCGGTGGTCTGCGGGTCGCTTACTGTCTTTTTGTTAACTTTACTATGTTCGGTCTTAACATCAATATCTAATTTAGAGGTGGTTATTGTCTTTCATAAGTCTTTATCCTTTATCTTAATCTGTCCTAATATATTATCATAGGTAGATTTTTTTTGGCTAAACTCAATGCTTTTTGCTTTCATTAATGCCAAAAACTTTCCCCTAAACTTGTTCTGAACGATAAAGATGTCATTGTATCGGTAGTATTGGTAAACTGTATGGCTAACTAAAACATGGCCTAACTTTTCCCCAATCATTACTTCCTTTCCCATAAATTCCCCGCGATATTCATTCCATAGGTCGTTATATTGAGGTCAAATGTCTATTACTAAACTCATAAGTTAAAATGTTGATTTTCCTAATTCACTTTAACCTAATTTCGCTTATGTCTATATTAATTTTTTTGAAAAAAAGTATTATCAGTCAATCGGGTCATAATCGTCATTCCTTTCTTTAACTATATTTGCCCGTCCGCTATCAATACAAGTATCACAAATCCTATATAGTTTATTGGGGTCTAGTCCTAATCCATTTAATTTATGGAAGTTTTGGTGTTCTTGCCTGCGGTATTGTTCGCATAACTCACACGCAAAATTATAAAGTAATTGGCTTTGGGTTCTCCCCATGCTTTCTTTTAAATCAATATCTTTCATTCTTTTTTTGATTTCGCTTGGTTTAGTCCCTGGTTTAACTTCTTTTTTAATTTCCTCTAACAATTTTCCTTTTTTCGCTTTGTCGCTTGGGGTAGGTTGGGTAATCTCCTTAAAGTAAATAGGTGGGGTGTTTTTATCAAAATACTTTACCATGATATATCTTATTTTTTGCTCCAAGAACAAGTATTTAAATGGGGTGTGTTTCTCACTTTACATTCTCCGCACATCTCAATATGTTCCATGTATCCGCTATTTTTAAACGGCCTTCTGATAACTGTTATTCATGGTTCGCTTAAATCTCTTTTCCTTTCTCCATGTATTCTTTGCCAATCCTTAAAAGAATAGAATTGGTTTTTATCACACTTTTCGCACTGGGTCGGGTCTCTGGGTTTCTCGGGTTCAACTTTCGGCTGTTTAGATTTTGGTTGCTTCTTAACAAACTTCTTATATTTTTTTCTTAACTCTTTTTCGTTTCCGTGGTTTAATACTCAATCGGGTCCGTATCCGTTTAATTCTAACCAATACGCAAAATCATAGTCATCTTTTTTAAGTCCAATGTTTAACCAATCACGGGCAATATTTAAAGAAAATCCAACGCCTCCCGCTTTCTTTCATTGTTCGGTTAATTCCTCGGTGAAGTCTGTAAAAGGTGGTCCGTTTACTCCTCAATTTTCTTTTACCATGATGTTTTTAAAGGTTTTTTAAGTCCATTAATAAATTACGGCTGGGTCTTTCGCGGTTGGTTCGGGCTTCCCTTTTTATTCTGGCCTCGCCTCTTGTCGCTTTACATTCCTTATCCTCATTGTTAATCGGTTCGTCATCTATTTCGGGTTCATCATCAATTAAGTCTCCTCCGCAATCTCCTCCCTCATCAGGTCCGTCGTCAATTTCCTCTCCGTTATCAATGTCTTTATCCTCATCGTCTCGCGGTTCATAACATCCTTCGCACAAATATCGGTTATTTACTTCATCAAGTATCAATTCATCCTCCTTAAAGAACTTATGGCACTGTCCGCATGCTATCTTTCCGCCTTGTTTTTTTGTCATAGTCATTAATAATATCTTTCCTCGTAATTGCCATATTTTAACTTATATCTAGCACGGCCTCCTTGCTTACTGGCTAAATCATTTAATACTTTTTGCCTTTCGTGTCAATGTAAATATTCCCATGCGTCAAACTCACTATTACTGATAAAAGTTTCGGGGACGCTTTGCCTTTCTTTTTCCCCTTCTTGGTCGGCTAATATATGCCTAATTCCATTAAAAGATTTGGTTATTGATAGTAAATTATAAAGGTCTTTTCATAATTGCTCCCGTTGCTTTCCTCCTTCTTGGTCGTAATAAACATCATATTTGATATCTGCCAATTTAATTCCTCGCCCTTTGCTGGAAGGTTCTTTTAATAGAGTAATCAAGGTCAATATACCAATTTCCCAACTGTTAATTGTATCCGCTCATTTCTGTTCGTCGGGTTCCTCGGGCAAAATCAATATAAATCTTTTCTTACTTTGTCCGATGTCTCACTTAATAGACGCATAAAAGTCATCCAAATCCTCGCACTGTTTATCAAAATCCGCTCCTAACATTCCGCTTCCTGTTTTGTTGTTTCTGAATATAACAAATCTATCTCCAATCCAATTAACATCTTTAACATGTTCGGGTTTTTTTCCGCTTCCTCCTCATATTTCCTCCTTGGTGGCGTCATCTACCAAATAAAATCTTACTTCTTGGACGCCTCCGCGGGTAGTCTTTAATTGTTTTGTTCCGCTGGCATCGGTGGCAATGCGGGCAACTCTTCAATCTCCTTTAACTAATTCAATATAACCAATCATGCCCGTTCTTACTAATTCATATTCAATATCGGGTCAATCATCAACGGCAGGACCATTCCCAAACAATTTACTAATTCCGACGAAATGATTTAAGAACTTTTGCCTTAAACAATCCTTCCAACTTCATTTTTGTAATTTAGTATAATTAGAGAGGTCAAAAACATCTAAATATTTATTCTCTTTTGTGTCTGTCATATTAAGTTTTTGGTTGTGGTTTATGTTTTTCGTAATAGTTTTTTTCTAATAAAAAGATGCGTTGTAATTTATCTTTTAATTTGTTAATAGTCTGTTCTAATTCTCTTATTTTTTGGTTGGCCTCGATTAATGATTTTTCCGCTTCCTCGTTTACTTTCCCTGGGCTTTGGTTTTTTAATAACTCTTTTAAGTTTTCATTCTCGGCTTGTTCGCTCTGTAAAGTAGTTAGATAATTCTGGGCGGTGGTGGACCAATACTTAATATCTTGCTCCAATTGCTTTATTTTTTCTGCTTCTCCATTAGTCATATTGGTTTTTTATTCATTATATATTTTCTCAATACTTTTATAATGTTGTTCCTCGTCATTGTCCTCGGCCTTTTTAGTCTCCAATGCGGTTATCTTTGCCAATGCGTCCGCTAAATCTTTCTTTAATTTTGCTACCTCGGGGCTTTCGGTAGAGGTTGAAGGTGTGGTTGTTTCGCTGGTCTCATTAACTCATACTTGATATTCAACAATTCCTTCTCCAAAATAGAGGTTATAAGGTGATTTAACTTTAATGAATGGCATAATTTTAACTGTCCTCTTGTTCGCTTATGGGGTCAATGTCGGCAAATCCTAACGCATTTTTAACAATTCCCATATTCTTTCTAATGTTCTTTTTGGTTATATCTCCAAAAATGGCGGTAGATTTCTTATTTACGGCTTTCACAATGTCCTCAAATGCTTTTTTACTATCGCTAATTTTTTTTCTTTCGGCGTTTCTTTCACCTCTATATCGGGTAATTAATCAATCTATATTATTAAAATCGGTAGTATGTCATTTAGTATTTAACGCGTCATATGGATTTTTTAAGTTATTGTATGCGGTCTCTAATTTCCCATATTGCGTCCCTAAATTGCCTAACTGGGTAATGGCATTATTCTTTTCGTTTACGGCTTTAACCAACTCATCTTTATCTACCATATTCGCTATTTGGGTATTTAATACTCCAATATCTTTTTTCAACTTATCCTCACTGGCTTTTAAAGTCTTAATGGTTGCTTCGGCATTAGTTAAGATAACGGACAATTTTTTTCCCGCCAATGCGTTTACGGCCTCGGCAACATCATTATATCCCAACTTATCTTTTAAAAACTTTTCAAAATTGGCTTTCTCTTGCTTTAATTGGTCCCGTTCGGTTTCCAAATTGTCCCGTTCGTTTTCTAACGCATCCCGCTCATTCTCAACTAATTCCAATGTGTCCTTCTGGTCTTTTAAATATTTTTTCCATGCGTCGGGGTCGTCAATTAAGTCCTGTAATTCTTTTTCGGGGGTTGAAGGTTTATAATAGGTTAATTGGTCTTTACCTTCGCCAAAATAAAGGTTGTAAATCTTTGTCATAGTATCTCATAATTATTATGCTGATTTCCATTTAACGGCATTCGCAAAAGGTATCATGCCTTGAAAAAGGAAAAGTCATTTAAATAAGTAATTGGTTAGGTTCATTCCGTATCTATGAGTATCTAAATATATTCCGTTTCCTGGGAAGTCAATGGCAACGGCCATCTGATACGCCTTGCGGTCGTGTAAATACATCTGGTCTTTGCCTTCCAATTGGGTAATTATTACGCCCCCAAACATAGTATCAAAATAAACAAATCCTAAATGTTGTGATGGGCTATAAATGCGGGTAATTAATGATGCGTGTATTTCGGGACGGCATACAAAAATTAAGTCCTTCATACTATACGAACAAATTAACTTCTGGGCTTTGTTAAACTTGTCAGAATAATCCAACATTTTATACGCTTGAACCACTACTGAATGCCATAATAATTCCCCATTATCGGCACGGCTTACGGCATCTATTCCTGGTTTATAAAATGCCTCGGGGTTAGTTAATACGGCTCCTTTGTTATCGGCTTCGGCGTTATAATTGTTATCATCGGCCATATCCGCTTTTCATTGCTTCGTAAAGTCATATTTAGTCCGATTAATAATATTAGACATCTTAACGGCCAACAACGCATTTAATTCACTGGGTCGCTTAAACGCTAACGCTCCCAAATCCTCACTAAATTTATCCCCATAGTTTCCGTATTCGCGTAAAGTTAACGCATGGCTTAACATTTCCCCTTTCTTAAAGTCTTTATATTCCAAATCCTCTTTTCATTTTACAGGGTCATTCCATAAGGTCGTATGATAACGGGCCTCTCCTCCTTCCACTCTAATTTCGGGGTTGTAATAAAAACGCCATACTGGGCTTTCATTTTCCAAAACACTAAATATTTTGGCATTTAGTATCTGGTTATCTATTGTGTTATAAAATAAGTTTTTGTCTACCATATTAAGTTAAATTTCATTAGTTAATTGTCCTAATTCACTTTAACCTAATTTCGCTTTATGGTTTTATATTATATATTTTTACTCAATTCGCTTTTTTTCAGTTTTAAAAAGGGCGTAGTAAAGCGAATTAGGAACTTCAAACTACGCCCATCCAATAATTTCTAAATGTAAAAAAGATTTTGTTTTTTTAAATGTTCTCCTTCCTTGGCTCTTTTGTCAAGGTATTCATAAAGAGAGTTTACAATAATTCCTTCCTCGCTGTTCTGCCTCCGCTCAACGGCTTCTTTATAATCAGTTTCCTTATCGCTTCAATACTTCGCCTTGGTAATCTCAATTTCATCATCTTTTTTCTTTAATGCTCCTTTTAACGCACTAATTTCTTTATTCAGGTTGATAAGTCCTAATTGATATTCTTTATCTTTGCCTTGTAAAGTTTCTTGTAATTTTTCTCGTTCGTTCTTTTCCTTTAAATATAATTGATACGGGGTTTTTTCTTGTTCCTTCTTTTCCGCTCCTGGTTGAGGTTGCTGGTTATTTAATGGTTTTCCGCTGTTGTTTATTTCGTCATTCATATTATATAATTAGTTTTTTTATCCATTTAGTTTATCCAATAATCGGCTATTGGGGAAGTATTTTTTTATGTTTTCTCTAAATATTAGTCTTTCCTCGGGGGTGGATTTCGCAAAAAGGTCAATAATTCTATCCTCCAAATTATTTAAAAACTGGTCGGCCATCTCTACCATTCGCGGCATGGCATCCTTTATCATGCCCCGCAATACTCCAATTATGAAGTTTAACGCAACATTTTTTAACATTTCTAAAACTTTGGCTTGTCAAAATCCCGCCACAACAAAATCCGCTTCCTCTTTGTGAGGTTCAACAATCATCTTTAACGCGTATATTTCCCCTTCGGTAATGTCTTGGTTCGCTTTCTCAACTCTTTCACTGGCAATTATTTTTTTAACTTTTTCGCCCTTTGGCAACTCTTTCTCAAATGCTCCGTCTTTGTATTCTTTAAAAGTTTCAATATCTTTATTTAAATCGGCTTTGGCCTTAACTGTTTTGGCCCGCGAATATAATGCCTCCGCGTGTATCTGTAATAATGCCCCCACGCTGGCAATTTCGTTTAAAGATGTGGTTGACGGGTCTAATTCCATTCCCGCAACATCTAAATCTTTTACGAAGTCTTTTAAGAACTCCCAACTAATATTATTCTTTTCGGTAGTCATATTTATAAATTATTTTATTCCCCCTTCTAATTCTTTAATTTTCTCTTGTGTTTCCGCTTCTTTTTTCTTTTCCTCGGCTTCTTTTAATTTTTTAACGCAAGAATGGCAAGTATGTTTATTTCTGGCGGGGTCATAACTACAATCGGCCAAACTTATTTTTTCCTTACACTCAACACATTCAACTTTATTCATTCCTGCGGCAAATTGTTTAAAGTTTTGTTGTTCTACTGGTTTTGTTTCCTCAATTTTTTCTTTTTCCTCTTTGGGCTTCATCCGTTCAACATGTCTCTTTTGGGCTTCCATTACTCCGCCCATTACTACATCTATCCCATGTAATCCAACTTTTTCTTTTGGTTTTTCGGGTTTTGGGTCATTTTCCCTCTGCCTATGGTCTAAATTAATTATCACCTGTCCCGCTTTATGTTCTATTGCTTTTATTCCCAAATTATCTAAATTAACAAAATAAGAGATGGTTGCCAAATGATACTTTAATATTGCGTTTTCTTTTTCTAATTCTCGTAAATGGGTTAAGTGCTTACATACCATATTATTTTATTCCCTCCAATTTTTTATAATTACAATCACCACACTCAACGGCTTCTTTTATATAATCGTCAAATGTCGTTCCTGTGTCATTAAAGTTTTCTGCGGTCTCTTGCTTATCATGTCTAAAACATAGTCCGCGTTTATTTGCCAATATCCACGCCTTTCTTTTCCAATACTCGGTTTTTTCTCGTTCTTTACTCATGGCCTCGTTTAGTATTTCAACAAACTTCCCTGCCATATTGTTAAAGGTTTCGTCAATTATATCTTTATTCTTTTTGTTTTCCATATTATTTATTCCCTCCTTTTTTCTTAACTGGCACGGCATCCCGTCGTAATTCAGCATGGTCCGCCCAACAAGTTTTTAAACAATACCATTTTTTATCTCTGGCACTCTGTCGCATTTCCTCCTTGCGGTATCTATTAAAACACTCCTCGCATCTTTCAACATCAGGGCAATTTTTATGTTCGGCTCCTTTCAAACACATTATAACTTTATAACAAACGGGTCGCTGGTCGAACGGGTTGCCTCCTTCTTTAATAATTTCGTTCGCGTAATCGGAAACACCTAATATAAAATTACTATCACTTATATCTTGGTCGTTAAATGGCACTTTACAACCATAACAATCAAAATCTTTTAAGTATTCGGTCTTTGTGTAGGTTAAATATTCAATGTTTAAGTTTAAGGTTCCCATAATGTTTAAAATCTACTGTATTTCTTGCTTTCGCAAGTTTCGCATTTACTTCGCAACTTGAAAAATTGCTTTCAATTCATTTTCTCTTTACAATTCTCGCAATAAATATTCATCAGGTAGTATAAAACGCAAATATTTATTACTGTGTTGAAAATGGTTAATAAAAGTATTGTTAATAATAATCCGCTCATTGTCTTTCTCTTTTCTTTATTTATTTCTTTTCTCTTTCTTGTATCTGTAAACATAAGAACATAAATGTCCTTGGCTCTTGCTAATCTAACTAATACGCCTACGCGTTTAACAACGATACGGCTCCCATTCTTTCCAACTCGGCTCTTTTCCGCTTGGTGGGTTGGTCTCTCTCCGTCTCTCTACTTTCGCTCTATTTTTCTATAAGATTTTATAAGAATGAGATGGTGGGATTATTGGTTCCCTCTCTGGCAAGGATGGGAAGGAAAAATTTCTGATAACTTAACAGAATTTATTGCCCTTCTCTTTCCGTGGTTTCTCGTGTTATTTCTTGGTTGTCTTTCCTCTCGGTTGCTTTCTCAAAGTATCGTTAATTTTTAGTAACTAACTTGCTGCTGGTGAAAGGTTATAAATATCAGTTCTTTTCTAAATTTGTTTAAAAACTATTATAATAATCATGGTAAAAAATAATAATCATTCAGTCTTTCCACCACAGG
>Ga0134125_10003609_pt1 | contig 17871 bp, 16 predicted proteins | sample KB31751_FD_96464 | JGI IMG/M metagenome (GOLD analysis project Ga0134125, IMG submission 96464) | Terrestrial soil microbial communities with excess Nitrogen fertilizer from Kellogg Biological Station, Michigan, USA - KB3-175-1 | ecosystem: Environmental > Terrestrial > Soil > Unclassified ...
CGACCGCGAGCATGAACGGCAGCGCGCCCGCCACGTGGCGCGCCAGATAGAACCCGGCGATCGCGGCCGCCGGCACCGACATGCCGGTCGCCGTGACGATCGCGAGCAGCCGCGCGCGCCCGAGGCCGCCACGCTTGAGCGGCGCCGCCATGACCGCGCCTTCGATCGCGTTCTGCAGCCCGACGGCGACCGCGAGCATCACGCCGAGCGGCACCGAGCGCGTGTCGGCGAAGCCGGCCCCGATGGCGAAGCCTTCGGGGATGCGATGCAGCGCCATGGCGCCCACGATCATCATGCCCTGGTGGCGCGCGCGATCGTCGACGGTGGCGTGATTGCAGTGCTCGTGCGCCTCGTGCTCGTGGCCGTGCAGGTGCTCCGAGTGGCCGCCGGCGTGCGCGTGCGGGATCGCGCGGTCCATGCCGAAGAGGAGCGCCACGCCGCCGGTGAAGCCGGCGAGCACGAGGGCGAACAGCGGCACATGCACGGTACCGTCGACGCGCACACCGACGAGCGCTTCGGTCAGGAGGCCGAGCGTGGACGCGCCGAGCATGAGGCCGGCGCCGAGACCGAGCATGCTGTCGTAGGCGGCGCGCGACAGCTCGCGGCTGGCCAGGACCGGCAGCGCGCCGAGCGTGGTGGCGCAACCAACGGCGATCGCGACGGCCAAAAGATGCAACATGGAATGCGCATCCTACCGAGCCGCGTGATAACGTCAAAGCGTGCGGTACTTCATCGGCCTCGGCGCCAACGTGGGCGACCGGCTGACGAACCTACGTGAGGCGGTGCGGCTGCTCGAAGCGCTCGGCACCATCGTCGCCCGCTCGCGCGTCTTCGCCGCCGCCGCCGTCGGCGGGCCGCCGCAAGGGCCCTACCTGAACGCGGCCGTGGTGCTCGAGTCGGAGCTGGCCCCGCTCGACCTGCTCGCGCGCACGCAGGAGATCGAGAACGCGCTCGGGCGCGATCGCCCGAACGAGGTGCGCTGGGGCCCGCGCACGCTCGATCTCGACATCCTCATGTGCGGCGCGCGCGGCGAGATCATCGTCGACGAGCCGCTGCTGCGGCTGCCGCATCCGCGCATGAAGGAGCGCGGCTTCGCGCTGGCGCCGCTCGTCGAGCTCGACGCCACGCTGATGCATCCCGAGGTCGGGCGCCCGCTCAAAGCGCTCCTGTCGGCGGCGCACTCCGCCGGGCAGGCGTGGGCGCCGACCGGCGATACGCTGTAGACTCGACGCGTGCGGCTGACGCTGTCGGTTTCGGGCGCGACGCTGGCGGTCACGTTCGCCGGCGAGACCATGGCGCGCAAGCACACGCTGCCGTATGACGCGGCGGCGACGGCGGCCACGGCGCGCGAAATCGTGGAGGTGCTGGCGCGCGGCAATCGGGCGCGCACGCTGTCGGAGAAGAACCTCGAGGATCTGAAGCACCTCGGCGAGCGGCTGTGGCGCACGCTGGTGCCGTCGGAGTTGCACGCGGAGCTCGGGCGCGGCGACTCGCTGCAGCTCGAGCTCGACGAGGCGCTGGTGGCGGTGCCGTGGGAGCTGATGTTCGACGGCACGCAGTTCCTCTGCCGCCGCCTGTCGATCGGGCGCATCGTGGCCACGCGGCAGCCGCGTCGCGGCGACGAGCGGCGCGCGGTGGGCACGCCCATCCGCGTGCTCGTGATGGCGGCCGACGCGAAGGGCGATCTGCCCGAGGTGCGCGCCGAGGGCGAAGCGATCATCGAGGAGCTGGAGAAGCACGCGACGGTGAAGGCGCGCCTGTCGACGGCGCCGGACCGCGCGTTCGCGCTGCGCTACTTGAAGGACTACGACGTCGTGCACTTCGCCGGGCACGCCGACTACGTGGCGGCGGCGCCGGGCGAGAGCGGCTGGACGCTCGCCGACGGCAAGCTCACCGCCGACGAGATCGTGAAGCTCGGCGGCGGGCGGCCGATGCCGATGATCGTGGTCGGCAACGCCTGCCAGTCGGGGCACACGGCGGCGTGGGAGCCGAGCGGCGACACGACGCAGGTGTTCGGGCTGGCCAACGCGTTCCTGACGGCGGGCGTGCGCCACTACGTCGGCACGCAGTGGGAGATCGTCGACGGGCAGTCGGCGCTCTTCGCCGCCGAGCTCTATCGCCATCTCACCGACGGCAAGGCGATCGGCGCGGCGGTGCGTCACGCGCGCGCGGCGGTGGTCGAGCGCGCCGGCGAGTCGGCGCTGGCGTGGGCGTCGTACGTGCTCTACGGCGATCCCGACGTGCGGCCGCTGCACCGGCCCGAGGCGAAGGAGAAGCTGTCGATCCCATCGGGGCTCAAGATCGCGGCGCGCGCCTCCGCGCCGTGGAAGCGGCCGGCACAAACGGGCGCACGCGCGCTGCCGGGACAGGCCGCGGCGCAGGCGGCGGGCCGCGCCATCGACGACGTCGAGCGGCGCATGCCGGCCTGGCTGGCGGCGGCGCTCGGCGGATTGGCGGCGGGCCTCATCGGCGTGGCGATCGCGGCGTGGATGATGCATCGCAAGCCGGCGCCGCCGGCGGGGCGTCCGGCGCTCGACGGGCTGGCGGTGCTGGCCATCTCGCCCGGCGATCGTCCCGAGGACGAGCGCCACGCGCGCGAGCTCGAGTGGTGCCTGCCGTCGGAGCTGACGAGCGATCACGTCAAGGTGGTGCCGCCGGAGCGGTTCATGACGCTGCAGGTGCAGACCAACGGCGCGTACGACAAAGAGAGCGCGCGACAGCTCGGGCTCGCCGTCGGTGCGCGCTGGGTGCTCTACGGCAACATCGCGCTCGGCACGGCCAACCTGTTCGTGAGCGCGGTGCTCGACGATCACACCGTCTACGCCGACAGCTTCAGGCTCGGCGACACCAAGGCCGCGTGCACCGGCTTCGCCGCGCAGGCCGCGCGCCGACTGGCGACCGAGCCGCCGCCGGATCGGTCGCGGTAGCGGCGGCGATCCTAGAGCTTGTTCTCGCGGCGGTGCAGCATGCGATCGATGTTCTCGCGATGCCGCCACAGGATGAGCAGGAACATGACCACGCCGAGCACGAAGTAGGCGCGCGGCTCGTGCAGGAACCACAGCGACGGCAACAGCGACGCCGCGCCGAGCAGCGACCCGAGCGAGCCGAGCCGCGTGGCCGCGACCACGACCACGCACACCAGCGCCGCGATCCCGGCGCACGCCGGCGCCAGCGCGAGGAACGCGCCCAGGCCGCAGGCGACGCCCTTGCCGCCGCGCCCCTTGAGCCACGGCGAGTAGATGTGGCCGCAGAAGGCGGCGAACGCGGTCACCGCCGCGAGCTCGCTGCCGAGCCGCAGCCACAGCGCCGCCGCCGTCGGCAGCCACGCCTTGGCCGTGTCGAGCAGCAGCACGAGGACGCCGCTCTTCTTGCCGAGCGCGCGCGCCGCGTTGGTGGCGCCGATGTTGCCGGAGCCGACCTTCTTCAGATCGACGCCGCGCGCGCGCGCCAGGAGCACGCCGAACGGAATCGAGCCGAGCAGGAACGCGCCGAGCACGATGCCGATGACCACCGGATCGCTGCCGCTTGGAATCACGTCGAGCAGCATCAGCCGACCAGCGGCAGCATCGTCTGCCGCGTCCAGAAGGTGCGCACGTCGTCGAGCAGCGCCGTGCGCGGACAATCGGCGGGCAGGCCCGCCAGCACGCGCCGCCCGTAGGGCTTGGTCACCGCGCGCCGATCGAGCAGCGCCACGACGCCACGGTCGCCGCGATGGCGGATGAGCCGCCCGAACCCCTGCGCCAGCGCCAGCGCCGCGCGCGGCACGTGATAGTGCACGAACGCGTCCTGCCCCGCGTCCTCGAGCAGCCCCGCGCGCGCCGCGACGAGCGGATCGTCGGGCGGCGAGAACGGCAGCTTGTCGATGACCACGAGCGACAGCGCCTCGCCCACCACGTCGACGCCTTCCCAGAAGCTCGCCGTCGCGAACAGCACCGAGCCGACGCGCCGCTTGAACTCCTCGACGAGCAGATGCTTCGGCTTGTCGCCCTGCAAGAGCACCGGCTGCGTCAGCTTCGGGGCCAGGAGCGCATGCACCCGCTGCATCATGCGGTGGCTGGTGAACAACAGGAACGCGCGCCCGTCGGTGATGCGCACCAGCTCGTGCATGCGCGCCGCCGCCGCCTCGACGAACGCCGCGTCCGCCGGCTCGGGCAGATCCTTGGGCACGTAGAGCAGCGCCTGCCGCGCATAGTCGAACGGCGACGCCAGCCGCTCCTCCATCGCCGACTCGAGCCCGAGCCGCGCGCGCACGAACTCGAAGCTGCCCGCCGCCGTCAGCGTCGCCGAGGTGAACACCGACGCCTCGACGCTGCCGAGCAGCTTCTCGCGGAAGATCTCGCTGATGTCGACCGGCGACGCGTGCAACAGGACCGTGCGCCCGCGCGCCTCGGCCCAGAAGACGTGCTTGCGGTCGTACTTCTGCGCGCCGTCGACGAGCAGCGCCAGGTCGTCGCGGATCGCGCGCGCGCGCCGCTTGAGCGCGCCGGCCTCGTCGCCGCCGTCGGTCATCTCGCCGCCGCGCACGGCGCCCATCGCCGCCTCGAGCTCTTCGAGCGCCACGTCGAGCGCGTGCGCCGCCTTCTCCGGCTCGCCCGCCCAGGTGGCACCGTCGACGGCGGCGCGCTCGCCCTTGATGCGGCGGCGCAGCGCATCGAACATCTGCTCGGCGCGCAGATCGACGTGCGCGATCGTCGAGGTCAGCTTGTCGGGCGCGTTGCCCTGCTTCACCGCGCGCGTCACGTCGCGCACGATGGCCATCAGACGCAGCGACGACACACCCACGCCGAAGTAGTCGGTGGCCACGTCCTCGAGCTGGTGCGCCTCGTCGAAGATCACCGCCTCGTACGGCGGCAAGAGCTGCACGTCGGGCCATTTTTCGCGCAGCGCCAGATCGGCGAAGAACAGGTGGTGGTTCACGATCACCACGTCGGCCGCGTAGGCGCGCCGCCGCGCCTGCGTCACGTAGCAGCGCTCGAAGTACTTGCAGCGCTGCCCGAGCCGCGTCTCCTGCGTCGGCGAGACGTCGCGCCACTCGGGCGAATCGTCGGCGAGCGCCGGCAGCTCCGCGCGATCGCCCGCCTCGGTCGAGCCCGCCCAGACGCGGATGGCGTCGAGCGTGGACTCGAGGTTGCCGTCGATCGACAGCGACGCCTGGCGCGCGGTGTGCTCGTGGAAGCGGCGCAGGCACAGATAGTTCGAGATGCCCTTCATGTACGCTGCCGTGAACGGCCGCCCGAGATGCTCCTGCAGAAGCGGGATGTCCTTCTTGAAGATCTGCTCCTGCAGGTTCTTCGTGCCCGTCGAGACCACGACCTTCAGCCCGCTCTCGATCGCGGGCACGAGGTACGCCAGCGTCTTGCCCGTGCCGGTGCCCGCCTCGACGAGCAGCGGCCGCCGGCGCGCAAGCGCATCGGCCACGCGCTCGGCCATCTGCACCTGCGACGGGCGCGTCTCGTAGCCGGCGATGGCGCGCGCGAGCACGCCGCCCGGTCCGAGGATGTCGCCGGCCGAGGACATCTACTTCTTTCGCGCCGCCTTCTCGTCGAGCCCGCTGGTGCCCGCGCGGCGATGCAGCTCGCGCGCGACGTCCTCGAGCGTCACGTCGCGCGCCGCCAGGCCGACGAGGGCGTGGAAGAACAGATCGGCCGCCTCGGCGATCACGCGCTCCTTCGATCCGCCCGGAATCTCGGCCGCCAATTCATTGGCCTCTTCGCCAATCTTTTGGCCGACCTTGTTTTGCTCGAGCAGCTGGCGGACGTACGACTTCGTGCCCGCGGGCGCGTTCTTGCGCGCCACGATCGTCTGGTACAGCGCCTCGAGCTCCGTCGGCGCCGGCTCGTGGCCGTCGGTGCCGAAGCAGGTCTGCGACCCGGTGTGGCAGGTCGGCCCCGCCGGCAGCGCGCGCACCAGCCACGCGTCGGCGTCGCAGTCGGCCTTGAGATCGACCAGCTTCAAGACGTTGCCCGACGATTCGCCCTTCTTCCACAGGCGCTGGCGCGAGCGCGACCAGAACCAGACCTCGCCGGTCTCGCGCGTCTTGGCCAACGCCTCGTCGTCCATGTAGCCGAGCATGAGCACGCGCCCGGTCAGCGCGTGCTGCACGACGGCCGCGGTCAGCTTGCGCGCCGCGCTCGCGTTCGCCTGCTCTTCGCTCACGGCATCCCCGGCGGCGGCCGCACCGGCACGCCCGTCTCCTGCAGATACAACTTCGCGTCGCGCACCGAGAAGGTCCCGAAGTGGAAGATCGACGCCGCCAGCACCGCGTCGGCGTGCCCTTCGACGAGCCCTTCGCGCAAGTGCTCGAGCGTGCCCACGCCGCCCGACGCGATCACCGGCACGTCGACGCGATCGGCGATCGCGCGCGTGAGCCCGAGGTCGTAGCCCGAGCGCGTGCCGTCCTTATCCATGCTCGTGACGAGCAGCTCGCCCGCGCCGGCCTTGGCCACGCGCGCGGCCCAACCGACGGCGTCGAGCCCCGTCGCGGTGCGGCCGCCGTGCACGTACACTTCCCAACCGGTCTCGCCGCCCGCGCGCGCCTTGCGCGCGTCGATGGCCACCACGATCGCCTGCGCGCCGAAGCGCTCGGCCGCGCGCGTGATCAGCTCCGGATCCTCGACCGCCGCCGAGTTGATCGCGACCTTGTCGGCGCCGGCGAGCAAGAGCCTGCGCACGTCGTCGACCGAGCGCACGCCGCCACCGACGGTGAGCGGCATGAACACCTGCTCCGCGGTGCGCGCCACCACGTCGTAGATGATCTCGCGCCGCTCGTGCGACGCCGTGATGTCGAGGAAGCAGAGCTCGTCGGCGCCGGCGCGGTCGTAGGCGGCCGCCTGCTCGACCGGATCGCCGGCGTCGCGCAGCTGCACGAACTGCACGCCTTTGACGACGCGCCCGTCCTTGACGTCGAGACACGGAATGATGCGCCGCACGCTCATCGGCTGCGCCTCCGAGCGGCGCGGCCCCACGGGCCGCTCATTCGAAACGATCGATACCGCTCGCTTCGCACGCTCATACGTGCCCCGCCGCTTCGAACGCCTCGCCGAGCGTGAACTTGTTCTCGTAGAGCGCGCGCCCGACGATCGCCTGCGGCACGCCCGCCCGCGCCAGCGCACGCAGATGCTCCAGCGACCCGATACCGCCCGACGCGATCACCGGCACCGGATGGAGCGCGCGCGCCAGCTCGGCCGTCGCCTCCACGTTCGGCCCCACGCCGGTGCCGTCGCGCGTGATGTCGGTGTACAAAATAGCCGCCGCGCCCCACTCGACGGCGCGCGCCGCCAGGTCGTTCGCCTCGATCTCGGTCTTCTCGCTCCACCCTTCGACCGCCACCTTGTCGCCGTGCGCATCGACGGCGACGACGACCGTCCCGGGAAACTCCTTGCACAACGAGCGCACCAGCTCCGGCTGCTTGACCGCGCTCGTGCCGAGCACGATCGCCCGCGCGCCCGCGTCGTAGAGCGCGCAGGCCGTCGCCGCGTCGCGCACGCCACCACCGGCCTGCACCTCGGCGCCCGTGGCCGCGATCGCCGAGATCGTCGCGCGGTTGTCGCCGTCGCCGAACGCGGCGTCGAGATCGACGACGTGCACCAGCTTGGCCCCCGCCTGCACGAACGCGCGCGCGATCTCGTCGGGCGCGTTCGAGTACACCTTGGCCGACTCGCGCCTGCCCTTGTACAGGCGCACCACGTTTCCGCCGAGCAGATCGATGGCGGGCACGATCAGCATTTCCACCCCACGAACTGACGCAACAACTCGAGCCCCGCCGCCTGGCTCTTCTCGGGGTGGTACTGCACCGCCACCACGTTCTCGCGCGCGATCGCCGCCGTCAGCGGCATCGAGCCGAACGCCGCCACCGCCGCGATCAGCGACTCGTCCAACGGCTGCGCGTGGAAGCTGTGCACGAAGTAGAACCAGTTGTCCTCCGACGGCACGTCGAGCACCGGATGGGTCGCGCGCACCGCCACCCGCGCCCAACCGATGTGCGGCACCTTGAGCCGGCGATCGTTCTCGTCGCGCAACCCGGCCGGCAGCCGCTTGACGCGCCCGCGGAACACGCCGAGCCCCGGATGCCCGGGCGCCTCCTCCGACTCCTCGAACAGCACCTGCAGCCCGAGGCAGATCCCGAGGTACGGCTTGCCGCCGCGAATGTGCTCGACGATGGCGCGCCCGAGCGGCGCCTCCGGCCCGAGCGCGCTCGCGCAGTCGCCGAACGCGCCCTGCCCGGGCACGACCACGCGCGCGGCGTCGCGCACCACGTTCGGATCCGACGTGATGCGCACCGGCTGCAGCGTGCCGGTCGCCTCGAGCGCCTTGGCCACCGAGCGCAGATTGCCCAGCCCCGCGTCGACGACCGCGATCATCCGCGCCTCATTGCGTGAGCGTCCCCTTCGTCGACGGCACCACGCCGCCGACGCGCGGATCGACCCGCGAGGCATCCATGGCCGCGCGCGCGAACGCCTTCCACAGCGCCTCGAGGATGTGGTGCGCGTTCTGCCCGTAATGCAGCCGGAGGTGCAGGTTGCACTGGCAGCGGTTCACGAACGCCTGAAAGAACTCGTGCGCCAGCTCGGCGTCGAAGCCGCCGACCCACTTGCCGGCGATGCCGTCGACGAGCCAGACCAGATGCGGCCGCCCCGAGAAGTCGACCACCGCCTGCGCCAGCGTCTCGTCCATCGGCACCGTGCACTCGCCGTAGCGGCGGATCCCGCGCTTGTCGCCGAGCGCCTGCGCAAATGCATCGCCGAGCACCAGCCCCACGTCCTCGACCACGTGGTGCGCATCGACCTCGACGTCGCCGCGCGCGGTCAGCTCCAGATCGAAGAGCCCATGCCGCGCGAACGCATCGAGCATGTGCGTGAAGAACGGCACCTGCGTCTCGATCGTTCGCGCGCCGGTGCCATCGAGATCGAGCGTGACCTTGATCTGCGACTCGGAGGTGTTGCGCTCGACGGTGGCGCGCCGCACTGCCTCTCTATACCACGCTATTGTCGCGCGAAACCGTATTCGCGAGTCACCTCGGCGATACGTACTCGAAACATTTTGTACCAGCGCTCGCGCCCGAGCTTCTGCGCGCCGGCGTGCGCGCTCACGCCCTTCCAGGCGCGCGCATGCTCGGCGCTCTGCCAGTAGCTCACGGTGATGCCGAGCCCGTCGGCGCCACGCGCGCTCTCGACGCCGAGGTAGCCCGGCTGCTCCGCGGCCAGCCGATCCATCGCCTCGGCCATGGCCGCGTATCCGGCGCCGTCCTCAGCGGTGCGCAACGACGTGAAGATGACCGCGACGTACGGCGGCTCGGGCGTCTTCGCCAACATGCGGCGATTGTAAGATGCGGCGAGGACCTCGCCACACGTACTCAAAGCGACGCCACGAATTCGTCGAACCAGCGCGCCACCGCCCGCGGAAACGGCCACATCCAGCCGTACGCGCCCGACGTGAACTGCGCGATCACGTGCGCGCGATGGCGCTCGCACGCCGCGCGCCCACCGACGGCGAACCAGGCGCGCAGCGACTCCTCGTAGGCGGCGCGCTCGAAGCGCATGCGGCACCACGCGAGCCCGAGCGGCAGCGGCAACAATAGATAGGACACGGCCATGACCAGCCCCCAGCGCTCGAACTGCCGCACGTGCACGAGCTCGTGGCGCAAGGTCGCCCAGCGCTCTTCGATGGGCCGCGCCTCCCAGTCGTCGGGCACGTAGACCGTGCGCCACAGCGTGGTCACGTAGCGATCGAGGTACGCCGACTGCGCGCCGAACGTCACCACGCGCAACAGCCGATCGATCGCGCGCTGATGCCAGACCCGCGTTTTCGGCACGATTTTCACGAGCCCGGCCAGCCGCTCGTAGTCGGCGTCCAAATCCACGAAGTCAAGATTGCAACGTCCGCGCGCGCACGGCAAAAGGAAGCGTCGTGATTCACCTGGACGAGCTCAACTCCCCGCAGCGCGAAGCCGTGGTCACGACCGACGGGCCGCTGCTCGTCCTCGCCGGCGCCGGCTCGGGCAAGACGCGCGTCATCACCTACCGCATCGCGCACCTCATCGACCGCGGCGTGCGCCCCGACGACATCCTCGCCGTCTCGTTCACCAACAAGGCCGCCGACGAGATGCGCCAGCGCGTCGACAAGCTCGCCGGCCGGCTCGCCCGTCGCTGCACGCTGTCGACGTTCCACGCCCTCGGCCTGCAGATCCTGAAGGCGGAGAAGGCCGCGCTCGGCCTGCCGTCGGGCTTCACCATCTACGACGCGTCCGATCAGCTCGGCACCGTCAAGGAGATCCTGCGCCGCCTCTACCAGAGCGACGACGATCGCCGCTTCGACGCCAAGAGCGTGCTGTTCCGCATCAGCCGCGCCAAGAACGCCTTCGTCGGCCCCGAGGAGTTCGCCGAGCAGTTCACCGACGAGGACCACGAGTACGACGTCACCGCCGCCGAGGTCTATCCGCAGTACCAGGAGGCGCTGAAGTCGTTCCACGCGCTCGACTTCGACGACCTCATCTGCGAGACGGTGCGCCTTCTCGATCGCGACGAAGCGGTGCGCGAGCGCTGGGCCAACCGCTTCCGCTACGTCATGGTCGACGAGTACCAGGACACCAACCGCGCGCAGTCGCTCCTGCTCAACCACCTCGTGCGCGCGAGCAACAACGTGTGCGTCGTCGGCGACGACGACCAATCGATCTACGGCTGGCGCGGCGCCGAGGCCGGCCACATCCTCGAGTTCGACAAGCACTTCCCCGGCGCCAAGATCGTCAAGCTCGAGGAGAACTACCGCTCCACGCCGCACATTCTCGACGCCGCCAACGCCGTCATCGCGCACAACACCAAGCGCCACGACAAGCGCCTGTGGACGGCGCGCCCCGCGCGCGACAAGCTGCAGCTCGTCGCCTGCGAAGATGCCGAGGGCGAGGCCGAGTTCGTCGCCGGCGAGATCGAGGCGCTGTGCGCGACGCGCGGCTTCCGCCCCGGCGACTTCGCCGTGCTCTATCGCTCGAACGTGCAGTCGCGCCCCATCGAAGAGGCGCTGCGCGCGGCGTCGCTGTCGTACAAGATGATCGGCGGCCAGGCTTTCTTCGAGCGCAAAGAGGTCAAGGACGCCATCGCCTACCTGAAGCTGGCGCTCCATCCGCGCGACGAGATCAGCCTGCGCCGCGTGATCAACTATCCGGCGCGCGGCATCGGCCCGACGACGATCGAGCGCATCGCGCAAGCGGCCACGCAGCACGGCCTGCCCCTGTTCGACGGCTGCCAGAAGGCGCACGAGATCGCCGCCGACGCACTAGCCGATCGCAACCGCAACGCGCTCGCCAGCTTCTGCGATCTCGTCGAGAACGGCCGCGCCCTCATCGCCTCGGCGCAAGGCGGCACCCACCCGGGCGGACTCAAAGAGGCCGCGCGCGCCTATCTCATGGCGTCGGGCCTGCAAGACGATCTGCAAGCCGCCGCGCCCACGCCGCTCGCCGCGCAGAAGAAGCTCACCAACCTCGAGGGCTTTCTGACCTCGCTCGAGCGCTTCGAGCAGCGCGAAGGGCGCGACCTCGGCGCGTTCCTGCATCGCATCTCGCTCGACACCAAGGACGACGACGAGGGCCACGACCAGAGCGACCAGGTCACGCTCGTGACCCTGCACGGCGCCAAGGGGCTCGAGTTCCCGGTCGTGTTCCTCGTCGGTATGGAAGAGGAGCTGCTGCCGCACAAGCGCACGCTCTACCCCGACGGCCCCGACGTGCTCGACGCCAACCCCGATCTCGGCGAAGAGCGCCGCCTGCTCTACGTCGGCATCACCCGCGCGCGCGAGCTGCTCTATCTGACGCGCGCGCGGCAGCGCTCGTCGCGCGCCTCGGCGCGCCCGCGCTCGCCTTCGCGCTTCCTCGAGGAGATCCCGCCGCATCTGTACGACGCGCGCGACGCGGCCATGCCGTCGAGCGTGGCCACGCCCGAGGACGAAGAAGCGTTCGCGCGCGCCGCGCTCGCCAAGCTCCTCAAGATGACGTCGTGATCGCGCTCGTGATGGTCGCGCTCGCCGCGCAGCTCCAGGCGGGCGCCGCCGCGCCGCCACGAATGGATCTCCACGATCTGCCCGGCAGCGACGGCTGGACCGAAGGCATCGCCCTCGTCGACGCCGCCCCCGACCGCGTGCGCGACTGGCTCACCGACTACGCGCACTGGCAGGGCCGCTTCCCCGACATGGCCTGGGCGCAGTACCTCGGCGACGACGAGCACGGCCGCCACATCGTGCGCTTCCATTCGTACCTGGCGAACCGCACCTTCGTCATCCACGAGTCGGTCACGCCCGAGCTGCTCGCCTTCGACGGCTGGGCGCGCAACGTCCACACCCAGGGGCGCATCTACATCCTCGACGCCGGCGGCGGCAAGACGCGCGTCATCATGCAGTCGACCAACGAGGTCCACGGCTTCATCGGCCTGTTCGCGACGCGCAACTACCGCCGCCGCGCCGCCTTCGCCGCGACCCGATCGCACCTCGGCGCCTTGCTGAAGCTCGCCGCTGCGCGGTAAGATGCGTCGTGGCCCCGCGCGCTCGCGCCCAGCCGTACTTCGCACATGAAACCGCCGTCGTCGACGACGGCGCCGTCATCGGCGCCGGCACGCGCATCTGGCACTTCTCGCACGTGAGCGCCGGCGCGCGCATCGGCAAGGACTGCGTGCTCGGCCAGAACGTCTACGTCGCGCCGACGGTGGTGATCGGCGACGGCGTGAGGATCCAGAACAACGTCTCGCTCTACGACGGCGTCATCATCGAGGCGCACGCGTTCCTCGGCCCGTCGGCGGTGTTCACGAACGTCACCAACCCACGCAGCGAGGTCTCGCGCAAAGACGAGTACCGCCCGACGCACGTCGGCCGCGGCGCCACCATCGGCGCCAACGCGACGATCGTGTGCGGCCACGACGTCGGCGACTACGCGTTCATCGGCGCGGGCACCGTGATCACCGCGAACATTCCGCCCTACGCGCTCGTCTACGGCGTGCCGGCGCGGCAGCACGGCTGGATGTGCCGCTGCGGCGAGCGGCTGGCGATCGAGGGAGCGGCCGCCTACTGCCAGGCGTGCGGCCGCGGCTACAAGGCCGTCGGCGACGGGATTACCGAGGCTTAGCGCCTTTCTCCGGAATTCCGGACTTTTGCCCGGCCGCCCGCCCGCCTGAGTCTACGCGGCCGGATTCCCCCATCGGATGGTCCGGCCCAATTTCCCGATTTCCGGAATTTGCGGCGCCGCGCCGCCTGGGTTACACTGGGTTCGTGGCCCGCCTCGTGGATTGTTCACGACTGCGAAAGGCCGCGCGTATCGAACGCGCCGATGAGGCGCCCTTACGAACGCCTGGCGTTCGCCGCGTCAGCATACGTGCGGCCTTTGCCCTGGCGCCGGCCCCCCGGCCGGGGGAGGAGAAAAGACGATGAGTCATTGTAAGCGCTTTGCCCTGGTGAGGTCGCGGCGGTAGCTGCGAGCCCAGGCGAAGCCTGGAAAGGCCCGTCGGCCCGGTGCCGGCGGGCCTTTTTTATTCTATGCTGCGCGCACCATGAAAGTTCCCCTCCTCGATCTGCGCGCGCAATACGCGACCATCGCCGCCGGCGTCGAAGCCGCGGTCAAACGAGTCCTCGAGAGCGGCCACTACATCCTCGGCGAAGACGTCGCCGCCTTCGAGCGCGAGCTCGCCGCCGCGACGGGGCGCACGCACGCGATCGCGCTCTCCAGCGGCACCGACGCGCTGCTCGCCGCGCTGATGGCGCTCGGCGTCGGCCCCGGCGACGAGGTGGTGACCACGCCGCTGTCGTTCTTCGCCACCGCCGGCGCCATCGTGCGCCTCGGCGCGCGTCCGGTGTTCGCCGACATCGACCCGCGCAGCTTCAACCTCGACGCCGACGCGGCGCTGGCCCGCGTCACCGACAAGACGCGCGCGATCCTGCCCGTGCACTTATTTGGCCGCGCCTGCGAGCTCGAGACGCTGCGCAAGACCGGGCTGCCGATCCTCGAGGACGCGGCGCAAGGCATCGGGCTCGGCACGCTCGGCCAGCGGACGCTGTGCGCCACGCTCAGCTTCTTCCCGTCGAAGAACCTGGGCGCCGCCGGCGACGCCGGCGCCGTGGTCTGCGACGACGACGGCTTCGCCGATCGGGTGCGCCTGATGCGCGCGCACGGCTCGCGGCCGAAGTACATCCACCACGTCGTCGGCGGCAACTTCCGCATCGACACGATCCAGGCGGCGATCTTGCGCGCCAAGCTGCCGCACCTGACGGCGTGGAACCAGGCGCGCCGCCGCAACGCGGGCCGCTACCTCGGGCTCCTCGACGGCACGCCGCTCGGTCTGCCCGAGCCGGTCGAGGCGCACGTGTGGCACCACTTCGTCGTGCGCGTGCCCGAGGGCAAACGCGACGCCCTGCGCGCGCACCTGTCGTCGCGCGAGATCGAGACCGAGGTCTACTACCCGACCCCGCTGCACCTCCAGCCCTGCTTCGCCAACCTCGGCTACAAGGCAGGCGATCTGCCGCACGCCGAGCGCGCCTGCGCCGAGGTCCTCGCGCTGCCGGTCCACCCCGACCTGACCGAAGCCCAGCAAGCCCACGTCGCCGCCAGCGTCCGCGAATTCTTCGCCTGAGGGCGCCTGAACGTTCGGCCCACCCAGAGCAACCCACGTGTTGACCGGGGTCCGACCCTGATCTAAGGTCCTGATTTCTCGATGGATGACCCACTGAGCAGCCTTCAAACGCCCGGCGTCACGCTGGACGGCGTCATCTCCACGCTGCGGAAGCGGCTGTGGATGATCGTGGCCATCACGGTCTCGGTCCCGGCGCTCGTGGCGTTCGTCGTCTCCAAGCAGCCGAAGATCTACGAGGCGACCGCGACCATCATCATCGACTCGTCCGTGCCGCAGTATCTCGGCGCGCAGTTCAAGGACGTGGTCGAGATCGAATCGAACTGGTGGAACTCGCAGGAGACGCTGCAGACCGAGCTGCGCGTCATCCACAGCCTATCGGAGTCGACCGCGGCGGCCAGGGCGCTGTGCAACAAGCAGATCGGCAAGCCGCCGAATCAGCAGCGCGCCATCGACGTCCTCATGCCCGGCCTGCGCTGCGACGACGCCAAGGACATGGGCCGCGCCGGCGAGCTGGTGCAGGCGCTGGTGCGCGCCGAGCCGCAGCCGAACTCGCGCATCGTCAACATCACCGTCGACCACTCGAGCGCGGAGCTGGCGGCGATGCTCGCCAACACCGTCGGCGAGACCTATACCTCGGGCAATCTGGCGCGCCGCCTCAGCCAGTCCGAAGGCGCCGCGAGCTGGCTCGGCGACGAGTACGGCGACCTCTCGGCGCAGCTGGCCGAAGCCGAGAAAGCGATCATCGAGTTCAAGAAGCGCAACAACGTCGTCGCCGTCAGCCTCGAAGATCAGCAGAGCGACCTGGCGGCGCGGCGCCGCAAGATCGCCGACGAGCTCAACACCACCGACGTCAAGCTCATCGCCAGCCACGCGCAGCGCGACGAGTACGCGCAGCTCAAGTCGGCCGATCCGATGGAGGACGTCACGCCCGGCATCTCCGACAGCCCGGTGATGGTCAAGCTCAAGGAGATGTACGTCGAGCAGGCGCACAAGCTCCTCGAGCTGCGCGGCAAGTACCTCGACAAGCACCCGCTCATCATCGCGCAGGAGGCGCGCGTCACCGCCGCCAAGGCCGACCTGATGCGCGAAGCGTCGCTGGCGGGCAAGAACGTCGAGGCGCAGTACCAGATGCTGCTAAGGCAGCAGAAGGACCTGAAGACGGCGCTCGACGCCTCGACGCGCGAGGCGCTCCAGCTCGAGCAGCGCTCCATCGAGTACCGCACGCTCAAGCGCAACTACGACCACCTGGCCAAGCTCTCGGAGCAGGTCGGCGGACGCGAGCAGGAGACCTCGCTCGCCGGTCACCTCAAGACCAACAACGTCCGCCCGCTCGACGCGGCGGTGGTGCCGACGGACGCGATCGCGCCCAACCTGCCGCGCTCGGTGGCGGTGGCGTTGGTCGTCGCCATCATGCTCGCGATCGGCCTGGCGTTCGGGCTCGAGATGCTCGACTCGACGGTGAAGGATCAGAACGACATCGAGAAGCGCGTCGGGCTTTCGTTCCTCGGGCTGATCCCGTCGATCAATTTCGCCAAGGAGCGCAGCGCCGCGGCGGCGCCGCCACCGGCGCTGGCCGACCTCATCAAGCGCGGCAGCAAGGACCTCTACGTCCTCTCGCATCCGAAGTCGGCGCTGGCCGAGTGCTGCCGCGCGATCCGCACCAACCTCCTGTTCATGACGCCGGACCATCCGGCGAAGAAGCTGCTCATCACCTCGGCCTCGTCGCAGGAGGGCAAGACGACGACGGCGGTGAACCTGGCGATCGTCATGGCGCAGTCGGGCCTGCGCGTGCTCCTCGTCGACACCGACATGCGCCGCCCGCGCCTGCACAAGGCGTTCGGCATTCCGGCGACGGCGGACGGCCTGTCGAAGGCGATCCTCGGCGACGCGCAGGTGCTCGATCAGGTGCGCGAAACCGGCGTGCCCAACCTGTCGCTGCTGCCGTGCGGCGCCACGCCGCCCAACCCGGCCGAGCTCCTGCACGCCGAGCGCTTCAAGCGCATCGTGAGCGAGCTCGAGGGCGCCTTCGACCGCGTCATCTTCGACTCGCCGCCGGTGGGGCCGGTCACCGACGCGGCCATCCTGGCGCGCATGACCGACGGGACGATCATGATCGCCAAGTTCGGCACCACCTCGCGCGACGGCCTTTCCCGCGCGCGCCGCCAGCTGGTCGACGGCAACGTCAACGTGCTCGGCTGCATCCTGAACGACCTCGACCTGGCGCACGGCCACAAGTACGGCTATTACGCAGGCAAGTACGGCTACTACTACAGCAACGAAGCCGAGACGGAAGAGACCAAAGCCAAACAGACCGTCGCATGAGCACACCTACAATCCTCGTCACCGGCGGCACCGGCTTTCTCGGCAGGGCGCTCGGACGGCTGCTACGCGAGCGCGCGCGTGTGGTGCTCGCCGGGCGCAACAACGAGCAGAACCGCACCGCGGCGCTGGCCACCGGCTGCGAGGTATTGCCCATGGACGTCACCAACGTGGCGTCGGTGCGCGACGCGGTCGTCGAGGTGAAGCCGAAGGCGATCATTCACGCCGCCGCCTCGAAGTTCGTCGACCTCGCCGAGAAACATCCGCACGAGTGCATCGACGTCAACGTCGCCGGCTCGCAGAACGTCGCGCGCGTGGCGATGGAGCACGGCGTCGAGAGCGTCGTCGGCATCTCAACCGACAAGGCGACGCCGCCGGTGCGCAACACCTACGGGCTCACCAAGGCGCTCATGGAGCGGCTGTTCTGCTCGCTCGACGGCAAGACGGCGACGCGCTTCGTCTGCGTCCGCTTCGGCAACATCGCCTGGTCGACGGGCTCGGTCTTTCCCATCTGGACCAAGATGCAGGCCGACCACGACGGCGTCATCGGCTCCACCGGCCCCGAGATGCGCCGCTTCTTCTTCTCCGTCGACGACGCCGCGCGCCTGGTGGTGACGGCGCTCGACCACATCGGCGACATGCACGGCCAGGTGCTCTCGCGCGCCATGGCCGCGGCGCAGATCCGCGACATCCTCGACGTCTGGGTGGCGCAAAAGGGCGGGCGCTGGGAGCCGATCGCCGGACGTCCGGGCGACCGGCTCGACGAGGATCTCATCGGCGAGACCGAGCTGCCCTACACGCGCGAGCTGACGATCGACGGCGTGCTCCACTTCCTGGTGTCGTTCAACGTGCGCGCGCCCAAGCCGCTGCCGCAGATGTTGTCGTCGGCGAACGCGCCGCGACTCAGCGCCGCCGAGATCGCCACGCTCATCGAGCCGCCCAGGGAGCGCTA
>Ga0134125_10003610_pt1 | contig 17869 bp, 20 predicted proteins | sample KB31751_FD_96464 | JGI IMG/M metagenome (GOLD analysis project Ga0134125, IMG submission 96464) | Terrestrial soil microbial communities with excess Nitrogen fertilizer from Kellogg Biological Station, Michigan, USA - KB3-175-1 | ecosystem: Environmental > Terrestrial > Soil > Unclassified ...
AACGAAGGCAACGATTTCGCATTGAGCGGCCCCATGTGAGTCCTTTCAGAAGTGCTGCCTCGCGATGGTGAACTCACGCGCTTGCGCGTACCGGGCCCGAACCGCCTCGACGACGTCGCCGCCGTATGTCTCGACTCCCGCACGTATCCACGGCGGCGGTTGGGCGTTTCCGCTCAGGGCCCACGCGGCCTGCCGAGCGGCCCCGTCTGCGACGTACTCCCCTGGTGGCGGCACCAGTACCGGGTGGCCCAGCACGGTCGGGGCGATCCGCTGGACCGCGTCGGACCGTGCACCGCCACCGATGAGGAACACCCGCTCGACGCGGGCGCCGGCCGCGACCAGAGCGTCGATGGCATCCGCCATGCTGCACAGCAGGCCCTCGACCGCCGCGCGTGCGAGGTGTGCCGCGGTCGCGGTCGCCAGGCGCAGCCCGTGTACGGCGCCGGTGGCGTCCGGTCGGTCAGGGGTCCGTTCGCCCTCGAGGTAGGGCACGACCACGAGACCGTCGGCGCCCGGTGGGGTCGAGAGCGCGAGCCTGGAGAACTCCTCGTGGTCGACGCGGAGCATCGTGGCGACGGCGTCGAGAACCCGGGCCGCGTTCAGCGTGGCGACCAGCGGGAGGAACCGGCCGGTGGCGTCGGCGAATCCGGCGACCGTGCCGGAGAGATCAGTGGCAGGGGTGTCGGTCACGGAGCAGGCCACGCCGGAGGTGCCGAGAGAGACAACGACATCACCGGAGCGCGTATCGAGGCCGAGGGCAGCTGCGGCGTTGTCACCGGTGCCCGGTCCTACGACGGCGAGCGGACAGGTTTCGGAGGAAGTGGTGTCCGATCGGCAACAACCCGAAATCCCGTTACTAGGCGGCACCGCCAACCGTGGACAGGTCGTTCGAATCGCCAACACGGTACGTCGGCCGCAACGACGAACCAGCCCGGCGACCCACGCCCTGCTGCGCCATCTGGCAGATATCGGATTCGACGGTTCCCCGCGCTTCATCGGCATAGATTCGCAGCACCGAGAAGTGCTTTCGTACATCCCGGGAACGGCCGTGACGCCACCGCATCCCGACTGGGCACTCACCGATGAAGCCCTTATCAGTGTGGCCGAACTCCTGCGCGCGTATCACCAGGCGGTCGACACGTTCAACCCCACACCTTACGCCTGGCCGTCGTCGCCCCCTGAGCCTTTTAAGGGTGAACTGATCAGCCATAACGACCCCAACTTGGATAATGTCGTGTTCCGCGCCGGTAAAGCCGTGGCGCTCATAGACTTTGACCTCGCGAGCCCAGGCTGCAGATTGTGGGACATCGCATGCGCAGCGCGGCTGTGGGCACCGCTACGACCTGATTGCTATATCAACGACGTCCGGCGAGGCCGAGCGCTCGACCGGTTCCGCCTATTCGTGGACAGCTGCGGGCTGGTTGAGGCCGATCGACTACGAGTCGTGGACGCCGTTGCGCAGAACCACAACTGGTGCTATGACATCGTCCGCAACAGTGCCGCGCGAGGCCATCTCGCTTTCTCTGAATATTGGACCGCAGGGGCGACGGAGCGAGCTGACCGAACTTACCAGTGGTACCTCCGAAAACGGACCAGCCTTGCGGGCCGCACTCGTCTGATCGAGCAGGTCTAACCGATGACACGAAACGTCTCACTTGCTAGCGTCCGGCCTGCTCCAGGGCTCGCATGGGACTGTCCGGCTTAAGCTTGGTGTATGGCGCGCCATTCCAGGGCGCGACTTCCAACATCGCGCGGGCCTCGGCGAATGGTGCCAGCGTACAGGCCGGAAGCGCCTCGATCTGGCCTTTGTCGGCAGCAGCGGCTCATCAGCCGGAATGTCATCCCCGGCCAGCCGGGCGGCCGCGCGGCGGTACATGGCCCGGTGCGCCTCGGGTCCGGTCACCGTGGTCAGCCGCGCGACCCGCCGCCAGGACTCCAGCGTCGCCAGCACTTCTGGCAAGTCCAGAGCCTCGGTGGCCCTAGCCATGACATCACGCCACTGCTGGTCGAACTCGGCTGCTTCCTCCGGGATCAGCGCGGCGCGGACCTCGGCTGGAGTAGCGTCGGAGGACGACGGTCCGCTACGGCCGTGGCGTGGTCCGGGAGCTGCTGCGGCGGTCACACCGCATACGATAGCCTCCTGGACTGGCAACACGAGAATTGGCATTTAAGTGTCAACGTCGAAAAACTCGTTAGGCCGTGCCGCCTACACTCCCCTGACCCCGCTGGCATTCTTGCGTCGCTCGTTGTGATGAGAGCACCATAGTCTCCTTAATCAGCCCGGACACTGGGAACAACGGAGGCGCTTGTGCAAGAGCCACGTTTGCTCCGGTGCACTTTACTCTTGCACAGAGGAACTGTGCGGGGTCCCAAGCAAGAACGAAAAATCAATATAACAGTTCTTGCCGGTATCGCTCCTCATACTCGAAAAGCTCAGCCTCACGCTCGTGCTTCTCAGCCACCGCACGTGCCTCTGCCGCTTGCGCCAGGTGATGACCCTTGTGCTGCTGTGCTTGGCCTTCTGCCCGAAGGTCATCATTGCCGGTCAGGCCGCCCAACGCCTCTTTGATCTTGCCCTTAGCCTTGTCAGTGGTACTCATGTCCGTTCCGTCTCTCTTGTGAGCCTTTGGCCTGAGTACCCAAATCATGAACGCTTTAAGCAGACCTCCTCCGTACCGCAGCGCAACCGACCGGTTGGCCAGCATCCGAACCTCAAGATCAGTACCTGGCACGCGCATCCCAGGTGTAGCCCTGTCTAACCATCATCGCCCGTTCATCTCCCACGCCAGACAACAAGGCGGCGGTCCCGGCCACCGCCGTGCACAGGCTCAAAACCTTGGTGCTCGATGTCCTCGCCCGTGCAGACTGCACCTGTCGATGGCTCGACGATGCCACAGCGCCACTGCGGGCTGCTCACCTCCGGAGGCGGGGCCGCTGTAGTAGTCGCGGCCGGATCCTCGGGTTGGGGGTTGCCTCTCGCCCGGCCGGAGGGCGTCCAGGGCGCGCCATCGGAGTCAAGGGCGCCTGAGAGCCGACGCGGGGACTCGAACCCCGAACCTACTGCTTACAAGGCGGAACGGCCCCAGCGCTGTGCTGACCGCTGGTCACAGAGGTCGCTGGCATGCGAAACCAGCAAAGGCGGTCGCTTTGAAATCAATCATGCGGGACGCCACAGACGGGCCGAGCGTACCAATCGGCCGGCCCGACCCGGCGGCAACGAGAAATCGTCTGGTCCTGACCGCAGCTGGGCCGAGGGTGCCCACACACCGCGACTCTTTATCAGCTTGTTTCCGTTGCCAACGGAACAGGGGTATTATCCGAACATCTTTCCTTCGAACACGCCTCGAGACTCGAAGCCGGTCGACGTGTCCACACCGGCAGCCGCGCCAGAGCGGGAAAGTGACGTGCTCCGGCACGGTTGGGGTTGAGCTGCGGTGATGGGTGGCGACACGCCGGGCAGATAGTAGGACGGGCATGGCCCTGTTGTTGATCATAACGGTTCCTACACCAGTTGATCAACGCAGAAGGAACCATGCCCGCGTCCTCATCATCGCCGGCTCCGCTGGTGGCGAGGGTCGTAAAGCCGGTAGTGCGCGGCACCGTTAAGACGACACTTGAGCTCGGCTTACAAGCAAAGAGGATAGCGGAGGAAGCGGCTGGAGAAGTTCAGGGTATTGCAGCGGAGGCGACCGCTGAAATGGCTGGCGCCAGAGCTGGGTCGGAGGCTGGCGCCAAAGCCGGGGCAAGAGCTGGGGCGGCGAGAGCTGCGGACGCTACACACTGAGCGAAACAAGAGGTAACGGCCTCTTGCAGTTCACTGGGCTGGAGGCGCTGCGAGGTGCAAGCGCGGTCGGTCATTCCCGGACGTCAGCGTTGGGACATTGGGATCGTACTGGCTAGTCCTCGTGTCGCTGAGTTCCTAGAGGACATGCTTCAAAAAGCGCCTGGGGTCGTGACCGTACACGCGAATCCAATTACCGGTCGCTTACTGGTACACCATGACACCGCATTGACTAGTCAGAATATCAAACAGCTCGTCCCGAAAGCCGTTTTACTGTCCATCCAGCAGGCAGCAGAGTTCCGAAAGTCATCGAGTCCCACGCGTGCGCAAAAACGACAACATAGGCGCGTTGCGTGGTCATCTTCCTTCGCCAGTCTTGTTGTCGGCATGATTGTAACCCCTATTCGAGGCAATTCCTTTCACCAGACATCGCTATCGTCATTAAAACCCGTCCCCGCGGCGATATTGGCCGTTTCATTTCGAATGCGGGAAGAGTCCCTTCCTTTGGAACGAGCTATTCTTTCCTCGGCTCTTCTTCGGCTCTCATCATCACCTTCTCTTCGCCTTCTTATTTTGCGCTCCCCCCTCCCGCTCGCCGCCCTGTCCTCTTTCGTATCCTCTCCTGTCCTTTTTATTCTCTTGTCATCGCCTCCTTTCGCGGTTATCCTAGCGCCCTTCCGCTCTTTTCTCTCCTCGCTCTCGTCTTTCTCGTCTAATCCGCTCTTTTTTGTCGGTTCGACGCTTGTAGAGCGTCAACAAAATCGCGGCCTGTTTCCCACTCCACAGTAATTGTTACGCGACAGACATGGGGTTGCAAGTAGCAACACGAGCCCGGAAAACACGCCGCACTACTTGCTACCACCATCCAGTGACATTGGCCGTCTGCGGTTCCGTCGACACCAGCGACCTGCTGACCACATACCCAGTCCGTGATCGGACTCCCGAGATCTGCGGTCCATCCACCACGCACGCCAATGAAGGACTTTGACCATGCCATCCATGTGCTACCCTGCTGCTTAATCTGCCTCCCCGTTATTAACGTCTACAACGCCGAAGACGCCTCGGCGGCAACAGCCGGGAGCGTCTAACGCTTCGTTGATCCATTGACGGAAGCCCCAGATTTCTTTTCCACCTCGGCAACAGCCATCTCCGCACTAGTCTCCGCAACGACATCCTGGAAGTCTTCAGCAGCTTGGGCAGCTAACTTTCTCGCCTGCATGCCAAATTCAATCGCCGTCTTAACGGCACTCCGTGCTATCGGCTGGACAATCCTCGTTACCAAGGGGGCAGAGACGAGGCCAATTAAGTACGGGATCGCAAAACGTGGCAACATCATAGGTCCATTTCTATTCTTGTGGACTGGGATTCCTTCGCTGTGAACTCGACCAATGGGCTGTCACCCGCCCGACAAGGGGCGCGCGAAATGTAGGAGTGATTGCTTAGAGTAATGATCGGGCTGTCGAGGCACAGCGAGGGACGGGGTCAGGCGGCTGCGACAACATCTCCATACGATGCACAGAAGAGCCTTGCCAGGAAGCTCCGGGGCTTGAGATGTCACGGTACGTGATCGTACCAAAGGCTAAACTGTAGAGGGTGTTGGTAGCGGCCTTCGTTCGCCTCTTCACGGGGACCACCGAGTACTTGCAAGTTCGCGTCACGCAGGTGGGAGTTGACCACACCGCCGCCGATGCCGAAGGGTGGTCTTGGAGAGTTCCGTTGGACTGAAAGACGATGCACGCCGAATCGGATGCGTATTTGAAGATTTCAATCGTGCGTTTAAATTCACTGCCACCGCCACGCCTGACGGTCTTCGTCTTAAGCTTTTTACGTTGTGTCATCTGGTTTTCAGGCGATCAGGGCAAAAGCGGGCGTGGCGTAGGCGTCGCCATGGTGAACCACTGCCCGAACGCGGGATTACGTGGCTCGCCGGGTACGGAGGTAACGGTAAATCGTCGTCGAGCTGACGTTGAAGGATTCGGCAATATCCGCCACGGTGTAGTCCCCTGAGTCGTACATACGTTGAGCTCGGGCAGCACGCTCGGGAGTCATCTTTAGTGTGCGGCGTGCGGAGAGGCCATGTGTTCGGGCTGTGGCAGGCTCGCCCTGCGTAAGCTGCTGGGCGACTATGGCTTCATCTTTTTGCTCGGGGTCATCCGCGTTGCCGGCATCAACGAGTTCGACGGTTTGCCCCAGATGCTCATTCATGGGTTGAGCCGCATCGATCTGGTTTCGTAGGGTATCGTCTTGTTGAGCATCATCCTGCACCTGCTCGATGTGTTGACTCGGGTCCGTGACCCGGGTCAACAAGGATGCGGTCCCGGTCTGTGAGGGCCTGTTGGATTGCGACCTGGACAGCTTGTTGCACGTCACTGGCAGCCGTCGCGGCTATATCACGGACTTGCTCCAACTCCGTGCGCGCGGCACGCGCAACAGCCTCGGCTTGCTCGGCAGACTCCCGGCACGCCGCTAACTGCTGGGCGGTCTCAATCCGAATCCGCTCCAACGCATTCAAGGCTTTTTGGGCAGCGTCCTCGGCTTGAGCCTGGGCTTCGGATAAGGCTGCGGCACGTCTGAGGGCAACGATTGCTTTGTCCTTGGTAGCTTGCTCGGCATATGCCTGTGCGATGATGACCAGAACAGCCGCCGCAATCAAAACCATACTAGCCCCCTCGTCGCTCGACGCACGCGGTAAGGACACAGCTTTCCCAGCACTTGATGCGCTCCACACGTGGCCTGACCCGGCTGTGGCCTCGGCTTGCCCGCAAGTATGAGAACAGCTGGTGCGTCCGGGTCAAGCAACGACGTCAGCCAGATGAAGCCCACAAGGAGAACGGGAGTTTGCAAGGAGCTACTCGCTTCCTGCGATGCATTCGTGTGGCTGCGGCTGCACCAGGACGAGGAAGATGGACCGGTGCCAAACGGGCCGTGCCAGCCGCTGTGGTTGACACTGCGCCGGCCGTTGACCTATCACGCGGCTCACCGCATGTCGAGCGGCCAACGGCCGGTGCCAGTGCCAGAGGCGACGTGCTCGTCCGAGTCTGGACCGGCGAAATTGCAGCAGGGAGAGTAGGCGACCCGCAGTTCTACCTCGAGTTCCATGAGCTTCGCCGGGTGATAGCTCTCCAACCATCGGCGCGTACGAGCGTGGGAAATCAACTTGCCTGATACGGATGGTAACTTACAATCATGACTAAAAGTGTGCTATTTCGTCACGCATATCCGGAACCTCCCGAGGGCATGCGAGACGTGTTCACAAACAGGAACTAACTGCGCGACAAGCTGCGCACGGTGGGCGGCCCACGGGACGAGTTTGGTATCACGTGACGTTAATCAGCACGGGACGACAATCGTCTTGTACCACGCCGTGTCCAAAGATTTATTGCCGCCTTTTTTGCACTCTACCTTGCCCAACGGGTTGAACATCCACCGGACGGAGATTTGGACCGGCTCTGAGGGCAGCTTGCAGGCAGTAGTTGAGGAAGCTCCAGCGAAGGTCACTGGAACGATGTGGCTTGAGCCCGCTCCGGAAGGATGCGTATTCGGGGCACAGCTCACAACCGACGTCCAACTGCCATTGTTCAGCGGCAGGGTGGAGAAGATAATTGCAAACAACTTAGACAAGCTATTGGAGGCCGAATACCAATTCACCTTGGGATGGCTTGGCAACGAGACGGCATAGATAGCTACCTACTTGGGGTGGTGGCGGCTGATGTTGCGCTCCAGTAGCGTGAGCGCGGCGCCGAGGTCGACATCGCCTTCCTCGATCTCCGGCGGACGACCATCCTGGGCCTTGAGCTCCAGCAGCGTCTTCTCAATGGCGGCCTGCGCCGCGAACAGGCACGGCGCGCTGTAGATCACCGCATTGACGCCGAGATCCTCCAGCTCGGTCAGTGACAACCTTGGCGACTTTCCGCCGAGGAGTTGGTTGAATAGCAGCGGCTTGTCACCAATGACCGCGCGCACTGTGTGGATCCATTCCACGCTGCGCACGCCGTCGACCAGCAGCGCGTCGGCGTCGGTCGCGGCCAGCGCGGCGACCCTTCGCAGGATTTCCGATTCCTCGCTGGCGTCGGTGCGTGCCACCACGAACAGGTCCTGACGAGTGTGAAGTACCAGGTTCAGCTTTGCCAGGTACTCCTCTAACGGCAGGATTTGCTTACCGTCCACGTGGCCGCAGCGCCTGGGACGTTTCTGGTCCTCCAGAATCACCCCCGAGGCGCCGATGCGCTCCAGGTGCTCCACCACATGGCAGGCGACCTCGGGGTCGGCGTAGCCATCGTCGATGTCGACGAGCAGGTGATGGCGTGGGAAGGCCAGCCGTAGCCGCTGCACGAAGTTGACCATGTCTGGCCAGGCGATGAACCCGATATCGGGAAGACCGTAGTAAGAGGCCGCAAAGCCGAAGCCGGAGGCGAACAGGCCGCCATAGTGCTGCGCAGCCACCGATGCGGAGAGCATGTCGAACACTCCGATGAGTGGCGTGGTGTGAGGGGATCGCACGTCCCATCGAAGTACGCTGCCGCAACTCATTTCTGCAGTTACGCGCCTGTGGCAGCCAATCCGGCCGCAGTCAATACAACCAAGCCCCATACCGCTATAGGCCAGTCCTGACATGCTCCCGTGACTCCTTGCTAGCAAAGCTTGACCATGCCATCTAGAAATACCCAACGAACAGAAGTTCATAAAAGATCTATGTTAATCGAAGTGGCACCCAGGATCCACCGACCCGGGCGTCCCAGCGCCTTCTCATAGTAGCCGCTCCCACGCGCGATTATGTCTACACAATCGAGCGTACATGTGGCAGACGGTGATCAGTCCGCATGTTATACATGGAGATATCAGGGCGGTACATACCCGGCCTCCGACGCGGGAGTCCAGCATATTTGCCGACCCGAAAAGATTAGGAGGAGCAATCAAAAGGAACGGGGGTTGAGGTGAAGAGCAGTAGTTGTGGAGGCGGGCGGGGCAGCACGTTGTTCGAGGTGCGTTGCGATGCGAGTCCATACTCGTGCGTATTCGCGGGCTATCTGCGCTACCGTGCCGGCGCGGCGCGGAGGGACCCTTTGGATGATTTTGATGATCTTGGGTATCTCTATTCGGTATCGAGCTAGACATCCGACCAGGGATTGGGAGATTTCTTCGGCCAGCGAGGGGTCTTTTTTGAGGTCGTCCAAGATGGCCGAGATATCGACACGAGCTGTTGATGCCCGGTCATAGGCAGTGTCGTGGCTGGGGTAGGCGTCGATCCGCTGGGGCGTTTCCGCTAGCTGAGCGACCGTGTCGTGGCCTGGGGCTGGGTGCTGGCTGGCTCGCAGCCGCTGGCGTACCTGGTGCACCGTGGAGGGCGACACTCCGGCCTGTTGCGCAATCGTGCGGATTGGTGAGGTGGGGTTGTCGGCCAACAGTGCTGCCACCTTTTCCCTGCTAGCGGCGTAGTTCACCGGTCGCATTCGGCCGTCTTTGCCCAGCCTGGTCGACTGCATATTTTGCGCAGTCGAACGCCGTACCTTGGCGACGGTCCCTGCGGACAGCCCGACGGCTGTGGCGATCATACGGTCTGACCAGTGTGGATGAGACTGGATGATCCGTACTGTCGCCACAGTCCGATCCGACCGGGTAAGGGGCAGTCCGTGGACGGTGTTGATTCGCACTGCGAGCACAAAGGCGTCATCGCCTGTCCCGTGATATACTTTTCCCGAAATCTTCTTTTCCCCGCGCATGATGGCTGCGCGGACTCTGTGGATCCCGTCGATCACCCGCATTGAGGGACCGTGGACGATAATAGGCGGTAACTGCTCTTCTGACTCGGCGAGCACGCGGGTATGCTCGGGGTTCTCGCCGCCTTGTCGCGCCGACATGTCCAGCAGTAGTGAGTTAATTGAAAGGGTGACGTTAGGAAGCGCATCCAGACAGACGAACTCTGGTCTCATTGGTTCGACGTTCTGCGAGTTAATCGGCCCTGCAGGAGCCGGTGTTGTCTGTTCAGCCACCATCACCCTCCGAAAAATAAATCTGGACATCCATGATCCGGCCGATCAGCACCAATTGATCACCTCCCTGCATCGTCTAACATGAACGCTTCGCCCGCTTTAACCCACGAATCAGTCAGGGCGGTCTCGAGCGAAACTTCTCAAAGCAGGACTTGACTGTTTACGTGTGGATACGGTACGCTCATCGCCACATTGCGAGCCGCATCTGTATCGGCGTCAACTGCCGACATCAACATTACGCGACCACCGACCGTTCACACCCGCCTCAGCTCTGTAGAGTTCCCCGACACCCGCCGGGACTACTGGCTAACTGCAATGCAATCCATGGCCCACGGACACATCCTAAGGATCATCACGCAAGACCACATCCGTAAAAACTACGGACCTAGTACGGGCCGTGGTGGGTGTGGTGGCTCCGGTGCAGTGGTGCAGTTCGGGCCGCGGATCACCGCGATCATCGTTTATCTGTATGCCGGTCAGTTTTTGGTCCAAGGAACGCGCGGCGACGGCGTTAGCGATGCTTTGGCACTTCGGTCTCGGAAGGCACGGTCGCGACGGTGCCTTCCCGGGCCGCCGAGGGGCTCTTTCTCGACCAGGTTAAAGATCGCTTGGCCGAGGCGCGGGTGATTGGGTTTGAAGAGACGAAGAGACGAAGAGACATGGTTGCGAGTGGCCCGGCCGGTTGCACTGTGCCCGCACCGGCAAGTACACCTTGATCACGTGTCACTCCAAGCCGGCCGGGCACATCTCGACGATGCCGGGGATCGTTCAGCAGGTTCGGCCGTATCGCCGTGCACGACGACTGGGCACCCTATGACAGCTATTTCGATGTGAACCACCAACTGTGTTGTGGGCACGCCTTACGTGAGTTGGCCGCGGTCGCCGACACAGCCGGATGCTGACTGGTGCTGGGTCAACCAGGTCGCCGATGCACTAGGGACCATGCAGCAGCTCGTCACCGAGGCGATCGCCGCCGGCGCCGACACCCTCGCCCCGACGTACTGGCCATCTAGATCCAGCAGTACCGCTGCGCAGCCCAGATTGGGGATCCGCCAGACCACTGCTCGCTCGGAGGCGGTGATGAGAAACACCACGCACTGGTCCGCAGGCTCATCGATCGGCAAGACGACTACCGCCGCTCACCCGCGACTGGCGCATATCCTCTGACAACAACGGCACCTAGCGCGACATACGGGTGACGAGTTACGGCAGAAAGGGGACGGGTCATGGGCGTTGAGCGAGAATATGCGAAGTTAAGCCGCCCCGTGCCCGTAACCTCCTCAGCGCACTGGCGACGGAAAGCCCGGCACGCCAGGCTCGCGCTCGACCTCGGCGGAGTTGAGGACTCCGGCGAGGGCAACGTAGTTTCCGACGACCATGACCAGTTCGATGAGCGTTGCATCGTCGAAATGTTGGGCCAGGGTGTCCCACGTCGGTCGTGTGACGCGGTGATTTTCGACGAGCTCGTCGGTGGCCTGCAGAAGTGCGTAGTCCAACGGCGACCAAGCCTGCGAGTCGAGTTCGTCGGCGACGCGGATGATATCCCCGTCGGTCAGCCCGGCTGCTGCTCCGATGCGGACGTGCTGCCCCCACTCGTAGTCGCACCAACACAGCCAAGCCGTCCGGAGGATAAGCAGCTCACGCTGTCTCGGCGATAGCCTACCAGTGGTGACGGGCCCAGCCAAAGGAGTGAACAGGCGTAGCACTTCCGGGTTTTTGGCCAGGGTCAAAAAGACGTTTAACATCTCGCCTGTCGCTTCGGCGGAGAGATCGAGCAATTTCTGGATGTCCGGACGGTTGCCCGTGGGCTGTACGGGGCCGATGCGTGGAACCATGGAATACCTCTCAGGGCACTGTCAGGTTGACGGGATGGGGTGTTGCTTGACCGGTATGGGTGGTCAATGGGTTTGTGGACGCCACGCCGTCATTGTTGTACAACGGGCTCACCATTGGTGATCATCAGCCATGGTATGGGATTGTGAAGCGTCCCGGGTTTGATCCACCCCTCAGTTTTGGATGCACCAACGGATTGGCCGAGTCGATCGTAGAGTAGAGGGCGTCCTCTGCGGCTGCCCGCGATCGACGACATGAGTCCAAAGGAGGTGAGCAGCCTGCTCCGTCGTGCGTAGCGACCGCTACGCACGAGTTAGGCACCGGTAAGAGTGCGCAATCGACTGTCCGTATACGGTGTGGGTTTGGGTGGATGGCAGACACCGGGCAGAATCGGGAGATCGCGCAGGTAGGCCGCCAGACGGGCAGGGCAACAAGCTGCTGAGCGGTGTTGTGGGTGCTCGGCGTGCTCGGGTGGGCCAGGCTGCGTAATATCTGCTGGACGTAGGGTTGTCGAGCCAGGTCAGCTCGCTGCCGGATCATGCGCTTGCGGCCGCTCTTGCCGCGCAACGACTTCGGCGTAGGTTTTGTTGTGCCTTGATTACGCGATGACCGATGCCGTGCATTGTACGTACCCCTGCTCGCGCATGGGACGCGCATCGTTAATCGTCGCCGACGTGCACATTCTTCCGACCTCGTGGCTCGCGAATGAGCCATGTGGGGGGTCGAGTGGAGGAGAGCTCGCTACGAAAGGTAATCAACAAAATTTCTCAGGTGCATCCGAGTTAATCGAGTCTTATGCAAGGGGGACATGACATGTGGGAAGGTGAACCTAGTCTAAGGTGAACATGCATGTACCAGCGGAGGTATGGTGAACTCTTGAGCGAAGCGTATGCCGACCTGAAGCAAAGTGCTTCGTAATGGTCGCACTGGCTCGACACCGTTAGATCACAGTGCAGGTCCGTACAGTAGACCACTACAAGCTACAGGAGACCAGCATGCGAAAAAAGGCGCTCTGCATCGGGATCAACGACTACGGCCACATGCCATGTCCGGAATGGAACATACCCGATATGAATATGAGAGGAGCCGTAAACGATGCCTACGCGTGGGCAAATCTGCTAGTACGGCACCACGACTTTTCCGCAGCCGACATCGAACTTCTTCTCGACGCCGACGCCACCAGGGCAAACATACTAAGAAAATTTAAGGAGCTCATAGCAGGCTCTCGACAGGGCGATGTTCTCGTCTTCACAAACTCGTCGCATGGCACCCTCACTCCGGATGTGAGCGGCGACGAAGAAGAGATTGATATTGAGGTATTTGGGAGACATTTTAAGGGACGGTTCGATCAGGCTATCTGTCCATACGACTATCCAAAATTAGTCATCGATGATGAGATGAAGGAGATTAGTGATAGCGTGGGCGACGGAGTTAACCTTACGATCATCGCTGACAACTGCTTCTCCGGAACACTTACTGACTTCAAACCCTCTCCCGCCGAAGTGCGCAAGTATAGCACCCTCCGTGGCCCCAAGCTTATACTCCTAAGTGGCTCCAGCGATCGTCAGCTGTCCGGCGACCTGCGGCCCGACGAGAGCAAGAACCGCTATAACTGGCACGGATTTATGACATACAACGCAGTCGAGACCATTAAGGATGCTTACGATGCCGGCCATCGGCTCACCTACGCAGAGTGGCATGAGAAAATTCTGGATCGTATCAAAAATTCCGATGATCCAACATATGATAAGTATAGGGACCAACAGCCGCAACTGGAGGCAAAAGAAGAAGACAAGCAACTCTATGTCTTCTCCACCGAGCGCGCAAAAGCAAAAGGCATACGTAAAAGCGCTGGCTGACGAAGCCGGATTCCCACAGGAAACGCTTATCGAACCAATCAGCGGTCACCAGTCGGATTCTTATCCTAGGTTAAGCGCTGGGGCTTGGACTAGATAGGGATCTCAATTACCGTGGCGCCATCGGCCGATCGGCCACCGGCGTTTCTGGCGTTCTGGAGGGGTCTGTCGTGAGCGATCGAGCCTACACAATTCCGGCGATGGTAGCGGCTATGGCCGGCGCCGACCCGGCCGCGATCGCGTTGCGTGCGCCGGGCCGAGGGGCCCTGAGCTATGGAACGCTGGCCGCACAGCTCGACACCACCGCCAAGGTGCTCCGCGACTGGGATTTACGCCCCGGCGAGCGCGTGGTGGGTCAGGTTCCCAACGGTCCTGAGGCAGCGATCGCGTGTCTTGTGGTCAGCGGTGTCTGCGCGTACGCGCCGCTAGCTCCTGGCCTCACCGAAGCTGAGGTGGCCACCGCCCTTGATCTGCTGAACCCGACGACCGTGCTGGTCGCTGAGGACCTGGACACGCCGCTGCGACAACTCGCGGCCCAGCGACAGCTCACCCTGCTCGAACTGCGCACACCGGCACACACGCCCGCCGGCACAATCACGCTGGTACGGGCCCAGGTCGGAGACCCCAGATTACCCACGGGTGTGACCGAACCTGAGGTGGCGCTGCTGCTGGCGACCTCCGGTACCACCTCGCGACCCAAGCTGGTACCGCTAAGCCACCATAACCTGATTGCCTCTGCTCACTCGATCGCGCAAACCCTCGGGCTGACCCGAGCGGACTGTTGCCTCAACGTGATGCCGCTGTTCCACATCCACGGGCTGGTCGCCGGTGTGCTCGCCTCGCTGGCCGTGGGCGCCAGCGTCTCCTGCGCCGCGCCCTTCGACCCCCAGGCGTTCATGTCTTGGCTGGAAGAAGAGGAGTCCACCTGGTACACGGCTGTGCCCACCATGCACCATGCGGTGGCCGCCTGCGCAAACGGGAAGTCGGTGCGGCAGGGACAGCTGCGTCTGGTGCGTTCGGCGTCTGCACAGCTACCAACGGCGCTGGCGGCCGAGCTCGAGGCGACGTTGGGTGTTCCCGTGCTCGAAGCCTACGGCATGACCGAGGCAGCCCACGAGATCGCCAGCAACCCACCGCCACCGGCGCTGCGTAAGCCCGGCACGGTGGGCGTGCCTACCGGCTGCGAGGTCAGAATCCTCGACGAGACCGGAGCGCGGTGTCCGACCGGTGAACCTGGCGAGGTGGTCATCCGCGGGCCCGGGGTGATGGCTGGTTACCTCGATAACCCGGACGCCAACGCCGCAGCCTTCGTCGACGGTTGGCTGCGCACAGGTGACCGGGGCATTTTCGATGATTCGGGTTTCCTGACCCTGACCGGCCGATTGAAGGAGCTGATCAATCGTGGTGGGGAAAAGGTCGCGCCGGGAGAGGTAGAGCAGGCGCTGCTGGCCGACCCGCAGATCCGCCAGGCCGCGGTGTTCGCCATCCCCCATCCCACCCTCGGTCAGGACGTCGCGGCAGCGGTCGTCTGTGATCCTGCTGCAAGCGTGGACGAGAAGGCTGTCCGCGCGGCTGTCGCCACCCGGTTGAGCGCCCACAAGGTGCCGCGACGGGTGGTACTTCTCGATGAGCTGCCCACCGGGCCGACCGGCAAGATCCAACGCTTGACCCTGGCCAGCACCTTGGGGTTGGACAAGCCCGCGACCGAGCCCGCCCGCCGCCAAACGCCCGTTTCACCGCTGCAGACCGCGCTTACGGCGCTGTGGTCCCGGCTGCTCGGCGTGGAGTTCGTCGGGCTTGATGAGGACTTCTTCCTCCTCGGAGGGGACTCACTGTTGGCCACCCGCCTCATCGCTGAGGTCCGCGACGTACTCCTCGCTGAAGTGCCATTAGCCGCAGTCTTCGGCGAAGCCTCCACCGTGGCCGGAATGACTCAACTGATCGAGAAGACCCGCCGCATAACGCAGGGGCAGAGGTGGACGGCTCCACCGTTGCGGGCAGTGCAGCGCGAGGGCGAGCTTCCACTGTCGTTTGCCCAGCAACGGTTGTGGTTCTTAGACCAGCTGATGCCAGGAAACCCGTTGTACAACATTGCTGAGGTTTACCAGCTGTCTGGCCTGGTGGATGTGGCGGTGCTGCAGCGTTGTCTGGATGAGATCGTCGCTCGTCATGAGGTGCTGCGCACGACCTTTCCCACGGTGAAGGGTCAGCCGGTGCAGTCGGTGGGCCCATCCTCGGTGGGGCTGCGGCTGACGGTCACCGACCTGCGGGGACTCGACGGGGCCGAGCGTGAGGCTAAGACGGTGCGCCTGGTCGAGGGGGAGGCGACTAGGGTGTTTGACTTGGCATCGGGACCGCTGTTGCGGGTCGGGCTGGTTCGACTAGATGATGCCGCGCACGTGCTGCTGTTCACTATGCATCACATCATCTCTGATGGCTGGTCCCGGGGGGTGTTTTTCACCGAGCTGCGGGCGCTGTATGACGCCTTCCTCCGCGGGGATACTTCACCGCTGGCCCCGCTCGCGGTGCAATACGCCGATTACGCCTACTGGCAGCGGAATTGGCTGCGCGACGAGCTGCTAGACACCCAACTAGCCTACTGGCGAGGTCAGCTCGCCAACGCGCCAACGATATCGGCGCTGCCTGCCGACCGGCCTCGCCCGGCGATGTTGACCCACCATGGCGCCAGCGTGGCCTTCCGGATCACGCCAGAGGTTCACCGGGCGTTGGTGAATCTGGGCCGGCGTGAACGGGTCACGTTGTTCATGACCCTGCTGGCAGCGTTTCAAGTATTGGTGGGCCGCTACAGCGCCTGCACCGATGTAATGGTTGGATCGCCGATTGCGGGACGCACCCGAACCGAACTCGATACGTTGATCGGTTTTTTCGTCAACATCCTGGTGTTGCGCACTGACCTATCCGGTGATCCCACCTTCGCCGAGCTGTTAGCCCGGGTCCGCCAGGTCACCCTCGATGCCTATACCCATCAGGACCTACCCTTCGAACAACTCGTCGAAGCGCTCCACCCCACCCGTGAATTGTCCCGCAACCCCCTGGTCCAGGTCGGCTTCCAGCTCTTCAACGCACCCCGGCAGGAACCCTCGTTGACTGGACTCACGGTCACGCCGTTTCCCCGCCAGGCCATGACCACCAGATTCGATCTCGAACTGAACCTCGTCGAAACCGATGGAGAACTCACTGGCCAGGTCGTGTACAGCACCGACTTGTTTGACCAGACCACCATCATCCGACTGGTAAATCACTTCACCACCCTGCTAGAAGCGGTAGTCACCTACCCCGACCGACCCCTCGGGCAGATAGAACTCCTCACCGCCGTTGAGCGTCACCAGATACTAGTGGAATGGAATGACACCAGTCACCCGATACCGGCCGCGACGTTACCCGAATTGTTTGAACAACAGGTGGCACGGACCCCACATAACACCGCACTGGTATCCCAAAACACCACCCTCACCTACGCTGAGCTTAACACCAAAGCCAACCGGCTAGCCCACTTGCTCATCAACGCCGGAATAGGCCCCGAACAGTTCGTGGCACTCGCTCTACCTCGCTCAGCGGAGATGGTGATAGCCCTCCTCGCAGTCCTCAAAACCGGGGCCGCCTACCTTCCGTTGGACCCCGACTACCCTCCCGCACGCCTGGTATTCATGCTCACAGACGCACAACCAACACTCCTGCTCACCGCCACTCAGAGCGTGGGCTGTGTCCCCCAGGACACCACCACGCCTGAACTGGTGATTGACGCACCCGACACCGTGACGCGGCTGGACAACTACCCAGACACCGATCTCACCAACACCCATCGCACCACCCCGCTCGCCCCCCAGCATCCCGCCTACGTGATCTACACCTCCGGCTCCACCGGCAGTCCCAAAGGCGTTATCGTCACCCACGCGGGCATCCCCAGCCTGGCCGCAGCGCAGATCGAACAGCTCCACATCGATGCCCGCAGCCGGGTGCTGGCGTTCGCCTCACCTAATTTCGACGCGTCGGTCTCCGAACTGTGCACGGCCCTGCTCTCAGGCGCGGCACTGGTGGTCGCCCCCACCGAGCAGTTGCTGCCCGCGGAGCCGCTGGCTGCGCTGGTTACCGACCGGCGGGTGAGCCATGTGACGATGCCGCCCTCGGTGCTCGCGGCCCTGCCGGGCGGGGGCAGTCTGCCGGCGGAGATGACGTTGGTGGTGGCCGGTGAATCGTGCCCGCCGGAGCTGGCCAAGGCCTGGTCAGCGGGGCGGCGGATGGTCAACGCTTACGGTCCTACTGAGACCACGGTGTGCGCCACGATGAGCGACGCACTGTCAGGCACGACGCAGATGCCGCCGCCGATTGGGCAACCAATTGCGAATACTCGGGTGTTTGTGCTGGATAGCGGTTTGCACCCGGTGCCG
>Ga0134125_10003611_pt1 | contig 17866 bp, 18 predicted proteins | sample KB31751_FD_96464 | JGI IMG/M metagenome (GOLD analysis project Ga0134125, IMG submission 96464) | Terrestrial soil microbial communities with excess Nitrogen fertilizer from Kellogg Biological Station, Michigan, USA - KB3-175-1 | ecosystem: Environmental > Terrestrial > Soil > Unclassified ...
CGCGCGGATGCGGGCCACCAGCTCCTCGAGGCTGAACGGCTTCGTCACGGAGTCGTCGCCGCCCAGCGTGAGCCCGCGGACCTTGTCCTCGGTGGTGTCGCGCTCGGTGAGGAAGATGATGGGGATGCCGTCGCGGTCGGCGCCGAGGCGCCGCGCCACCTCGAAGCCCTCCATGTCCGGCAGCATGATGTCGAGCAGGATCACGTGTGGGCGGAACTCCCGTACCGCGGCGAGCGCGTCGCGCCCGTTCGGCGCCGTCTCGACGTCGAACTGCTCGTAGCGCAGCGCCATCGAGATCACGTCGAGGATGTTGGGCTCGTCGTCGACGACGAGCACCCGCAACCTGCCTCCATTTTCGCTCTCCACTGCGTGCATTGTTACGGCTCCCTCAGTACGTATCCCACCCCTCGAACGGTGTGCAGCAGCCGCCGCTCGCCGTTCGCCTCGAGCTTGCGCCGCAGGTAGCCCACGTACACGCGCAGGGTGTTGCCGGCCAGCGCGAAGTCGTAGCCCCACACGCGCTCGTAGACGAGCCCGTGGGGGAGAACGCGGCGCGGGTTGCGCATGAACAGGTGGAGCAGCTCGAACTCGGTGCGTGTGAGCCGGACCACGCGCTCGCCGATCCGGGCGGAGTGCTCGCCCAGGTCGAGCTCGAGCTCCTCGAACTCGAGACGGCTCGGCGTCGACCCGTTGCTGCTGCGGCGGGTCAGGGCGCGCAGCCGCGCGTGCAGCTCGCCGATGCTCGAGCCGCGCGGCATGAAGTCGTCGGCGCCGGCGTTCAGCGCGGAGATCGGGTCGCCCTCGGCGGACATGACGAGCACGGGCACGCGGTCGTGTGCCTCCCGCAGCCGGCGGCACACCCGCAGCGGGTCCATGTCGGGCAGCTCGGAGCCGACCACCACCACGTCGGGGCCGTCCGCCCCCACGCGGGCGAGGCCCTCCTCGCCACCGCCAGCCACGAGAACGTCCGTGCCGGCGGTGAGCAGGGCCCGCTCCAGCTCACCTCGCTCGGGCGAGTTCCTCTCCACCAGCAGGACTCTCATGGCTTCCCCAGGATCGGCCCAGCCCGTGTGACCGGGCTAAGAGAAACCTGAGAGAAGTCTGAGAACGGCTGTTTTCCCGCCCGCCACCTGGGTAGCGAGGCGGAATGGGACTGTTCAGCGGCTACTCGCGCGAGCACAGGCCGCTCGGCTCATACGCGCTGCTCGCCACCGCCTTCAACGCCGGGCTCGGCGCGTTCGTGGCCAAGCGCCGGAACGACCTCCCCGAGCGGATCGAGCCCTACGACCTCGTGCTGATGGGCGCCGCCACGCACAAGCTGAGCCGGCTGATCGCGAAGGACAGGGTCACGAGCGCGTTCCGCGCCCCGTTCGCTCGCTACGAGGGAAGCGCCGGCCCGGCCGAGGTCTCCGAGGAGCCGCGCGGCACCGGGATGCGGCTGGCGATCGGCGAGCTCGTCACCTGCCCGTTCTGCCTGGGCCAGTGGGTGGCGGCCGGCTTCATGTGCGGCCTGGTGACCGCGCCGCGCCCCACCCGCTTCGTGGCGTCGATCTTCGCGACCCTGGGCGTGTCCGACGCCCTGCAGGTCGTCTACAAGGCGGGACAGGAGCAGACCTAGAACAGCACTGAGCCCCGCCCGGTGGACGGGGCTCAGCGAGTTGGCTCGGCTAGTGCTGCGTCGCGGGAACCTCCGAGGGCCGCGGCGAGGCTGGCCGCGCCCGGCGATCCCGCCGGATCGACCAGTTGCGCTCTCCGAGCACCTTCATCGTCGCCGGGAGGAGCACCGCCCGGACGATCGTGGCGTCCAGCAGGACGGCCACGGCGAGCCCGACGCCGAGCTGCTTCATCGACGTCTGGCCGAGCGTCGCGAAGGTGAGGAACACGAACACCATCACGATCGCCGCGCTCGTGATCACGCCGGCCGAGCGGACGATTCCGTCGTGGATCGCCTCATCGGTGGGCAGTCCGCGGTCGTGCCCTTCCTTGATCCGGGAGACCGTGAACACGTGGTAGTCCATCGAGAGCCCGAACAGGATCACGAACAGGAACAGCGGCAGCCAGGCGCTGATCGCTCCTGTGCTGGTCAGCCCGAGGAGCGACTTGCCCCAACCCCACTGGAACGTGGCCACCAGGACTCCGTACGCCGCCCCGACCGACAGCAGGTTGAGCACGATGCCGGTTGCCGCGATCACGACCGAGCGGAAGCTCCGGAACAGGAGCAGGAACGCCAGGCCGAGGACGAACGCGAAGACCAGCGGCGCCCGCTCGCTCAGTCGCGAGTTGAAGTCCACGGACTGCGCCACCGCGCCGGTCACGTTGACCGTGGCCACGTGGTCGACGGTGCTCGGCACGATCTTCGTGCGCAGGGTCTCCAGCGCGTCGCGCGATGCCTTCTCCTGACCGTTGCCGATCATCGGGACGTTCACCACCGCCACGGTGTGCTTCGGGTTCACGTCGACGGTCACCGGCTCGAACATCTGGCCGGTCGCCAGCGCCCGCTTGCGCAGCGCCTGGATCTGGGCGGTGACCCGCGGCGAGGTCACGTCCTTCGCCGAGACCACCACGCGAGCCGGCATCGCGCCGCCGGGGAACGCCTTCTGGATGTGCGCGTAGGTCTTCATGACCGGCACGTTGCCTGGCACTTCCTGGTCGAGGCCGAGCACCGAGGTGTGCAGCCGGAAGGCCGGCAGCGCCAGCGTGATGAGCAGCGTGGCCGCGAGCACCGCGCTGATGCCCGGTCGTGCCAGCACGCGTCTGAGCGCGCCGTTCCAGAAGCGGCCGGTGCCGCTGGCCTGCTTGCGCTGCATCCACTTGCCGAGGAACGGCACGCGGCCCTTCTCGACGCGGTCGCCGAGCACCGACAGGGTGGCCGGCAGGACCGTCAGCGAGCCGAGCACGGCGACCGCCACGACGACGACCGTGGCCTCGGCCATTCCCATGAACGTGCCCTGCCCGGTGAGGAACATCCCGGCCATCGCGACGATCACGGTGAGGCCAGAAACGAGCACCGAGTGACCCGAGGTCCGGCTGGCGATCGAGAGCGCCTCGCTCGCCGACCTGCCGGCTGCGCGCTCCTCACGCGCCCGGCGGATGTAGAAGAGCGTGTAGTCCACGCCGACGGCCAGGCCCACCAGCAGAAGCACCGTGGTGGCCGAGTCGTCCAGATGCCACAGGCGGCTGGTGGCTACGAGCAGCCCGCTGCCCGCGAGGACCGCCGTCAGAGCGAGCACCAGCGGCACCAGCGCGGCGATCAGAGCGCCGAACGCCACGAGCAGGATCCCGAACGTCAGCGGGATCGAGAGGGCCTCTGCCCTGCCGAAGTCCTTGCCGATCGTGTCGTTGAGCGCCTTGGTGCCCGATGCCGCGCCGAACTCCTCGACGCGGAGCGACGGATGTGCCGCTGCCACGTGGCTCACGGCATTCAGGACGGGTTGAACGCGCTTCTCGGCGCCCTCGGCCTTGCCCCTCATCGCGAACAGCACGATCGCCGACCGGCGATCGGCGGTCACCTGGCCCGCGTTGCCCTGCGCGAGCGGCGAGCGGATGGCCGTCACGCCTCCGGTGGCGCCGACCGCTCGGACCACCTGCGCGATTGCGGCGCGGCCGTCGCCGGCGGTCACGTCGCCCTTCCCCTTCATCTGGACCAGCACCTGCTCGAACGCCGGGCGGTCGAAGCCCGCGCGGTCGAGCGTGCGGCCGGCCGCGGCCGACTCGCCGTTGAGCGTCTCGGTGTTCGTGAGCTTCTGCGGCGTGCTCGAACCGTTGATCGTCAGGTTCATCGCCACGAAGACGAACGCCAGCCAGCCGATGATCGCGAGCTTGCGGTGGCGGGCGCTCCAGTGCCCGGCACGTGCCGCAATCCCCTTGATCTGACTCCCTCGATTCCTCATCTCCGCCCCTTTCGGCAGTGGGTCTTCCACTACCGAGCAAGCTACGTTCGCGGGGGCGGCGTTCCCATGGAGCGCCCTTCACAGGGAGGTTGTGGCGCGCCCGCGCCGATGCTCGGGAAATCCCTACAGCGGCAGGGTCAGGCGCAGGCGCGTGCCGGCGCCCAGCGGACTGTCGAGCTCGAGGCCGCCGCCGAGCGCGGCCGCTCTGTCCTCGAGGCCGCGCAGTCCGCTCCCGTCCAGGTTGGCTCCGCCACGGCCGTCGTCCTCGACCTCGATCACGAGCCGGCCTTCGTCCTCGCGCACGCGCACGCGCGCGCAGGAGGCTTCGGCGTGCTTGAGCACGTTGGTCAGGGCCTCGGCGATGACGAAGTAAGCCGCGGCCTCCACGTTCGCCGGGTAGCGATCAGGCGGAACGTCGACCTGCACGGGCAGCTTGAGCCGGTGCGCGAGCGACTGGGCCGCCGCTTGCAGCCCCCGGTTGGTGAGGATGCTCGGGTGGATGCCCGCCGCCAGCTCGCGCAGCTCGTCCAGTCCCTCACGTGCCTGCTCCAGCGCCTCGGTCAAGAGCGGCTGCGCGCCGTCCGGGTCGCGCTCGAGCCGCTCGCCGGCGAGCTGGAGGTTCATCACCACGCTGACGAGCCGCTGCTGCGCCCCGTCGTGCAGGTCCCGCGCCACGCGCCGCCGCGCGGCGTCGGCCTCGGCGACGATGCGCGCGCGTGACGCCAGCAGCTCGGAGCGGGCGTCGGCGTTCGCCACCGCCGTGGCGATGAGCTCCGCGAAGCTGGCGAGCCTCAGCTCGGATCCCGGCGGCAACGGCTCGTCGCTGTCGGTGCCCACGATCAGCGCTCCCCACACGCGGCCGTCGACCATCACCGGCGCGCCCACCTCGGAGCGGATGCCGAGGTCTCGGAGCAGCGCCGCCAGCTCGCCCGGCACCTCCTCGTATGTGTCCATCCGCGCGGGTGCGGCCGTGCGCAGGATCGCGGTGTCGAGGCTGTGTTCGTCGATGGGGAGGCTCGTGCCGGGGGGCACGTGCGTGTTGCGGACGCTCCAGCCCGCCAGCGCGGTGTGCGTGCCGTCGGCGGTGAACTGGGCGAGATTGACGTGGAAGGCGCCGGTCAGCCGGCCCGTCTCCTCGCAGACGGCGGCGAAGACCTCGCTCGCTTCGGCCCCGCGCGCCACCAGCGTGGCGACCCGCCTGAGCGCGGCCTGCTCGTCGGCCAGGCGATGCAGCTCGTCGCGCGCCTGGGTGTTGGCGATCGCGGTGGCGATCAGCTCGGTGAACTCGGCCAGGCGCGTCTCGATGCCCTCCTCGAGCGGCGCGTGGTTGGTGGAGAGCGCCATCATCACTCCCCACAGCGCGCCCTCGACCGTGATCGGCACGCCCACCGCCTCGCGAATCCCCGCCTGCCGTGCGAGCCTGGCCGCGATCCCACCCGGGATGTCGGCGTAGTCCTCGATCCGCGCGGCCTTCCCGGTCCGCGCCACCAGGCCCGACACGCCGTACTCGTCGAGGGTCCATGAGGTGCCCACCGGGAACGGGTTCTCCACGCCCCAGGCGCCCACCTGGGTGGCCGTGTCGCCCTCGATCCGCACCACGCTTATGAGCGAGACGTCCAGGGCCGTGCCGACCTCCTTCGCCACGCTCGCGAACACCTCCGCCGGCGTGGCCTGGCGCGCGACCAGCGTGGCGACCCGCCGGAGGGCCGCCTGCTCGCCGGCCAGAGAGCGAGTGTGCGCCACGGAAGTGCGATTCTCCCACGCGTGAGCTCGTCGTCTCGGATTCGCGTGGTGGTCGGCGAGGACCAGCCGATCCTCCGCGAGGGCATCGTGCGCGTGCTCGAGGAGAGCGGCTTCGAGGTGGTGGGCACGGCAGCCGACGCGACCGATCTCATGCGCAAGGCGCACGCGCACCATCCGGACGTCGTCGTCACCGACATCCAGATGCCGCCGGACGGCACCGATGACGGCCTGCGCGCCGCGCTCGAGATCCGCGCGGCCGAGCCGGGGATCGGTGTGCTGGTGCTCTCGCAGTTCCTCGAGGACGACTATGCGCTGCAGCTCGTCGGCGACGGCGCCGAGGGCGTGGGCTACCTGCTCAAGGAGAAGGTGGGGGACCTGGCGCTGTTCGTCGACGCCGTGCGGCGCGTGGCGGGGGGCGGATCGGCCCTCGACCCGGACGTGGTGGCGCGGCTGGTCGGACGCCGGCAGCAGGACGGTCCGCTCGACGAGCTGACACCGAGAGAGCGCGAGGTGCTGACGCTGATGGCCGAGGGGCTCTCGAACGGCGGCATCGCGGAGCGCCTGACCGTGACCGTGGCCGCCGTGGAGCGCCACGTGACGAGCATCTTCGCCAAGCTCGGCCTGCGACAGTCGCACGAGGAGCACAGGCGGGTGCTGGCCGTGCTCACGTACCTCGACGAAGCCTAGGGTTTGCCCTATTGTCGCCCTGCGCCGGCCCCGCCACCATCGGACCATGACGCTCAGAGTGCTCCTGGTCGATGACGACGCCGGATTCCGGCGCGCGGCGCGCGAGCTGTTCCACGATCGCGGCTTCGAGGTGGTGGGAGAGGCCGGAGATGTGGCAGCGGGTCTTGCCGCGGTGGCCCGGCTGGATCCCGACGCCGTCCTGCTCGACGTGAGCCTGCCGGACGGCGACGGCGTCGAGCTGGCGCGCGAGCTGTGCGACGGAAGCGGCCGGCCGCGGGTGCTCCTCACCTCCTCCGACCCGGAGGCGGTCACGATGGAGCTGCTCCAGACGTGCTCGGCTCGAGGCTTCATCCCCAAGGCCGAGATCGCCACGGTGGACCTCGTCGGCTACCTCGGCGACTGAGCATGCGCGTTCCGGGGCCCGACGAGTACCTGGCGATGCTCGACGCGGCGGCCGAAGGCGGCTACGCCTACCCGGCGATCAACGTCACCTCCTCGCAGTCGCTGAACGCCGCGGTCCGCGGCTTCAGCGAGGCCGGCTCGGACGGGATCGTGCAGATCACCACCGGCGGCGCGGCCTACCTCGCCGGCGCCGGCGGCGACGCGGCACGCGGCGCCCGGGCCCTGGCGGCCTACGCGCACGAGCTGGCGGACGGCGGCGGCGTGACCGTGGCGCTGCACACCGACCACTGCCCGCCCGGCGACGTGGACACGTTCCTGAGCCCGCTGATCGCCGAGACCGCGCGCAGGCACGCGAACGGCGAGCAGCCGCTGTTCAACTCGCATATGTTCGACGGCTCGTCACTGCCGCTCGAGGAGAATCTCGAGCGCTCGGCGGAGCTGCTGGCCGACTGCGCGGCCGCCGGCGTGGTGCTGGAGCTGGAGTGCGGCGTGGTGGGCGGGGAGGAGGACGCGATCAGCGCCGAGGGCGTGGCGCCCGAGCGGCTCTACACGACGCCGGAGGACCTGCTGAAGGTGGCCGCGGCGCTGGGCACCGGTGAGCGCGGGCGCTACCTGCTGGCGGCCACGTTCGGCAACGTGCACGGCATCTACGCGCCGGGGCACGTGAGGCTCAGGCCGGAGATCCTCGGCGAGGGGCAGGACGCGCTTGCCGCGGCACATCCGGGTGCGCGCTTCCAGTACGTGTTCCATGGCAGCAGCGGCTCGAGCGACGACGACATCCGTGCGGCGATCTCCCACGGCGTGGTGAAGATCAACATCGACTCGGACACGCAGTACGCCTTCACGCGCGCGATCGCCGGCCACGTGCTCGTGCACTACGACGGCGTGCTGAAGGTGGACGGCGGGATCGGCGACAAGAAGGCCTACGACCCGCGCGCATGGGGCAGGGCCGCGGAGGCGGCGATGGCCGAGCGCGTGTCGGCCGCCTGCGAGCTGTTCGGAAGCGCCGGGCGGTCGCTCAGCCGGTCAGCCCGGGCCGGTGCTTCGTGAGCCGTACCACCGTGTGGCTCTCGCCGCGCAGGATGTCCAGCTCGTCCACGAACACGGTCATGAACGCGAGACCGCGGCCGCGCTCGAGCAGCGAGCCCTGATCGGCGACCATCTTCGTGGTGAACACGCCGCAGTCGGTCACCTCGGCGGACAGCGAGTCGGTCTCCTCGATGAGCTCGAGGGCGACGGTGCCGTCGGGGAACGGGCAGCCGTGCTCGATCGCGTTCGCCACGGCCTCGCTCACCGCGAGCTTGAACTGGTAGCTGTCGGTCTCGTCGAGGCCGAAGCGCTCGGCGGCCTCCTCGGCGAACTGGCGGGCCACGGCGAGCTGGGAGGGATCGGCCGGGAGACGCATGATGTTCTGCCGCTGGAGCTGGAGGACCGCTGTCTGCATCGGAGGAGTGCTACGCCGCAGGCCTGGGGGAGAGTGCCAGCTCCTCGCGGGACTGGCACACGGTCAGCGCGTGGCCCACGCCCGCGATCTCGAGGGTCTCGAGCACGTTCGGGTTGGTGCAGATGACTGACACCGACCCACCGCGAGCGCGAAGCTCGCGGTAGCGGCCGGCGAGCACGCCCAGTGCGGTCGAGTCGAGGAAGGTCGCTTCGGTCATGTCGACGACCACGTCGAGGTGCCCCTCGCCGATCACCTCGATCAGCATCTCCTTCAGCGCGGGAGCCGCCGCCAGGTCGAGCTCGCCCGTGACGTAGACGCCGTCGCGAATGCGCTCGATCGAACAGGTGTCGGACCGGAAGGTCACCGCGTTCGGTTCTTCCCAAAGTGGCGGCTTCCTGCTCGCGAACTCGACGAATGTTCGACCCTCGCGTTGTCCGCCATGACCAAGAAGAGGCGTTTCGACCGGGAGACGGCCGGCGCGATCGAGTAGTGCGTGCGGTCGAGCACGTCGGCATGCCGACAGGCACGGACACTCGCCGCATGGGTCACGTGCCTAATGGCACGAGTCGTGCTAAAGCTCTAACAGGGGCTTGCCGAAAGGTTCGAATCGGTAGCCATTTGCTGAGTGGGGCAAGCTTGGTCTGTCGCAGGATCGCTGTCGTAGGGATGCTTGGGTTCGTCGGATTGGCGGCCCTCCCGGCGACCGCCGGCGCCGACAAGACGATCCTTCCCAGCGGCACCGTGACCACGCCGACGGTCCCGCCGCTCACCGTGACGGTTCCGAATACGCCGATCAACGTGTCCACGCCCGGTGTGGGATCCGTCAGCGTGCAAACGCCTCCGGTCACGCTGCCCGATGCGCAGGTGCCGGCCCCACCGGTGACCACGCCCGTCACGCCTCCAACCGTGACGCCTCCGACCGTGACCACCCCGGTCAGCGGCGGCAACCCGGGCGGCCAGAGCGCCACCGCGCCGATCCAGAACTCCACGCCGACGTCACCCACCGGCGGCGGTGGTGGCAGCAGCGGCAGCGGCGGCGGCGGGAGCTCGAACCGGAAGAGCCTGTCGCGGTCGCACAGGCGCAGCACCACAGGCGCCGGCACGACCACGATCGTCAACGCCACACCGACCGCGGACGTGGTGAACGGCGGCATCAGCGCGCCCGTCTCCAAGTCTTCGCCGCAGCACAAGCCGCAGACGTTCGGCACCCGCATCGTCCACGCGCTTCCCGCCGCGGTGGAGGTGGCGCTGATCGCGCTCGTGGTCATCGCCTCGCTGATGTCGATCGACGCCTACCTGCAGGGACGCCGCGCGCGCCGCCTCAAGCGCCAGCGCGAGGGGCTGCTCGACGACGTGGGCCTGCTTCAGGCCGCGCTGCTGCCGCACGTGCCCGATCACGCGGGCGACCTCGCGGTGTCCGTGGGCTACCGCCCGGCGCAGGGCCTCGCGGCGGGCGGCGACTTCTACGACGTCTTCCAGCTCGACGGCAACCGCACCGGGATCATCCTCGGCGACGTGTCGGGCCACGGCCGCGAGTCGCTGATCCAGGCGGCGCTCGTGCGCTACACGCTGCGCACGCTCATGGGCGAGGGCCACAGCCTCGGCGAGGTGCTCGCGCGCGCCGACCGCTACCTCGAGGCCGAGATGGGAGCCAACTTCGCCACGGTGATCGTGGCCACCTACGACCACGCCGGCTGCGAGCTGCGCTACGCCAAGGCCGGCCACGAGCCGCCGCTGATCACCGGCCTCGAGACCGCCGGCGAGGAGTCGGCCACGCCGCTGGGCCTCGGCCTTGCGCAGGAGTGGCCCGAGTTCAGCCACCAGCTCATGCCGGACGAGACCGTCTGCTTCTACACGGACGGGCTCAAGGAGGCGCGCCGCGACGGCGAGCAGCTCGGCCGCGAGTACATCGAGCGCCTCGTGCGTTCGGGCCTGGACGCCCAGCAGCTGATCGCGCGGGTGCAGGCAGACGCGGACACGGCCGGCGACGACCTCGCCGCCGTCGTGCTGCGGATGGACGAGAGCCAGCCCTTCGGGCGCTTCGAGCGGACGCTCAGCTCGGCTTCGTCGTCATCGCCCACAGCGTGACGACGTAGGTCACGATCAGGATCGACACCAGGACGGTGGCGATCTTGCCGACCGCGCCGCCGCCGGCATCGCGGGCGGCACGCCGCCACGCCAGCGCGGCGAGGATGGTGGCGATGATGATCAGCACCGCGCCGGCGTCCGCCGTGCTGAAGCCGATCCCGATCCAGGAGAGGTCCGAGTTCTCGAGGTGCTCCTTGGAGGCGATCCACTCGCCGCCGGCGCGCATCGCGATCCAGCCGGGGATCACGCCCACCAGCAGCGTGCGGTAGCCGAGCCGCGCCATCGTGCCGCCGCCGTCGCGCCAGGCGAAGATCAGCGACGACCCGGCCAGCACGAGCGCCCCGACCAGCACCATCGCGCCGGCCACGTGGATCAGGAGCGGGAAATTCCAGGCGTCGGGTCGGACGGCGGCGAGGGCCATGGTCAGTGCCCCGGCTTGTAGATCATGTCGATGAGCAGCAGGATCACGACGCCCGTGCGCAGCCAGTGGAACATGGCCGCCCGCGCGCGCGCCGGCTCGCCCTCGCCGGCGTTGAACCCCGTCTCCGCGCGGCGGCCCAGCTCGGTGGCGCCCGCCCACAGCACGATCGCCGCGATCACCCAGCCGTCCCAGACCTCGTAGCCCCTCACGTAGATCGCGAGCCAGATGCCGAACAGGATCGTGCCGAGGCCGCCGATTCCCCAGGCCACGGTGGCGATCGTCAGCAGCCGCTTGTCGGTCGCGTAGCCGAGCGCGGGCGCGCTGAGGACCACGACCGTGATGACCAGGAAGAACGCGGCGGTGACGTGCAGGAACAGGAGCCAGTCGTACACGCCCGCGGGACCCTAACCGCCCGGTGGGACGGATAGGTCGACCGGGAAGGCGGCGCTCGGGAAGAGCATGCCTCCCGGCTGAACCACCGCGAGCACCACGTGAGCGGTTCCGCTGTCGGCGCCGCTGACGTTGATCACGTCGGTGGCGCCGGGCGCGAGCGTCGCCAGATCCGTTCCGCTGGAGGCGAAGGTCGTGCCGAGCCCCGCCGGCTCGCCCGCCTCGAGCTTCTGCGCGGTCCCGGTCGGGTTGTGCACCTCGAGCTGGTTGTCCGAGGGAACCACGGTGACGTGCGCGGCGAGCGAGTCGACGCTCGCGTTCACGCCGGTGCTCGCCGAGCCGACGAAGCCGCCGAAGCTCGCGCCACCGGCGCCCAGGCAGAGGACCAGCGCGGCCAGCAGGATCGTGCGCTTCACGCCCGCCTCCAGATCCGCCGCAGCGCGGCCACCAGCACCCCCGCGCACACCAGCGCGAGCAGAAGCACCCGAACGCGCCAGTCGCGGCTGTACTCGATCACGTAGCCGGCGTAGGGGATGTCGGCCTCCAGCTTCCCGAAGTGGCCCTGCCCGTCCACGGAGCGCAGGCGCCACGGGTCCACCTCCGGGTTCTCGTCACCCTTCGTGGTGAACACGAGTCCGTCGCGCTTCTTCGCGATCGCGTGAACGCGGTGGGTGTAGTCGCCGGCGTAGCCGGGCGCCCGGAACATCACGACGTCACCCACGTGCACCGTCGGCGCCGGCACCCGCTTGACGACCACGAGCGAGCCGACCGGCATCACGTGCTTCATCGATCCGGAGAGCATCGGCGCGGTCCTGTAGCCCGCGAAGTTCAGGCCTGCGATCGCGAGGCAGCCGGCGAACGCCGCCACGCAGACGGCGGCGAACAGCAGCCGCCCAAGGCGGCGAGCCCCGCGTGCGAGGCTCGCAAATGGGAGCGACCGGCGGCCGCCCTCCAGGGCGGCCGCCGCGTCACTTACGTCCAGCACATGCACGGTCGGTCAGGGTCCTAGACGTCGACCGAGTCGTTGTAGGTGCGGACGGTTCCATCGCGCTGGTAGGCCTTCACCGTGAAGGTGAGGGTCTGCTTCGCGCCCTGGAGCGGATCGCTGTTGTCGATCTCGTCCAGCTTGTTGCCGAGGTTGTCGGTCGGCACCATCGTGAAGGAGAACGGGATGGTCTCGTTCGCGCCGGAAGGGATGCGCACGTCGTCCGGCCAGGGCGCGTGACCCTCGACGCCGGTCAGGCCCCAGTTGGAGATGCCGAGCTTCGACGAGTTGACCCAGATGTTGTGGTCGAACGGAGAGCTGGTGTCCGAGCGCGAGACCGACACGGTCACGTACTTGAACGCGGTCGGCCCGGCGTTGTGGATGTTGATGTTCCCGCTGGCGATATCGCCGGGGACCATGTTGCTGATGTTGAACGGGTTGCCGTTCGTGTCGGTCACGCTCAGGGTCGGCAGCACCTTGCCGGCCGAGAAGTTGTGGGTGGCGTTCGCCGAACCGACGAAGCCCCCAAAGGTCGCCATGCTGCCGCCGGCACCAATGGCCAGTACGGCGGCAAGCGAAAGCAGCGCCTTCTTGTAAGGCATGCGAGTCCCTTTCATTGAGGAGAGGACGGACCTCCAAAGCCCCTGCAAGGAGAGGTGGCCCGGGTGCCGAGTCCTTCACGGCACTCGACCCAACATCTGTCCGAATTACTCAGATGTCAATGTTTGATCACTGACAGCTGAGCCGTGGTATTAGGCGGCGGAGAAGCTGGGAATCAGTCCACCAGCACGCCCACCAGGCCGGCCACCACCGCGACCGTCAGCAGGCCGTTCAGCACGAGCTCGAAGTGGTCGGACTCGGCCAGGTGCGCGAACAGGCGGCGCCCCACCAGGTGGCCGATCGCCACGAGCGGGACGAAGGCGAGGATCACCCCGGCGTCCGGCAGCGCCGGAGTGCCGGTGGCCGCGAGCGCCACGCCGCCGATCGCCGCCAGCCCGAGCATGCACGTGGGAAGCGTGTCGCGCACACGCGCGGGCGGGGCGCCCAGCCCGAGCAGGTGGAGCACGAGCGGCGGCCCGTTCGTGCTCGTGGTGGTGGTGAGCACGCCGGCCGAGATTCCCGCCGCCCAGGCCGGGAAGTGCGCACGGCCGCCGCCGATGTGGCGCACGGCCAGCGTGGCCAGGACGCCTACGGTCACAGCGACCTGGAGGGCGAGCGCGGACAGCGACCTGAGCAGCGCCACGCCCGCCAGCGCGCCGGGCGCCGCGCACACGAGGATCACGATGCTCTGTCGCTTCAGCGGGCGCGGCCGGCGGCCCTCGGTGCCGAGCGTCATCAGGTTCACCTCGGCGCCGAGCAGCAGCAGCAGCCCCACCGCCGGCTTGGGGTCGAACGCCGCGTAGGCCAGCGGGGCCGACAGGAGAGAGAAGCCGAAGCCCGTGGCCGACTGGACGAGTGCTCCGGCGACCACGGAGGCGCCGGCGGCGACCTCGAGCGCGCTCACGGGCGGGACGCTATGAGACCGGCGACCGGTAGGCGCCGTCCACGTACTGGCGCAGCATCCGCGTGGCGGAGAACTCCGGGCCGAGCTGCTTCAGCGACGCGCGCATTCGTGCCACCCACGCCGTGGGGATGCCGCGCTCGTCGCGCTCGTAGAAGGCGGGGCAGACCTCCTCCTCGAGCAGCCGGTAGAACTCGGCGGCGTCGCGGGCGTCCTGGGCCGCGTGGTCGTAGTCGGTCTCGCCCGAGAGCGCCCAGCCGTTCGACTCGTCGTAGCCCTCGGCCCACCAGCCGTCCAGCACGCTGAGCTGAAGACCTCCGTTCATCACGGACTTCATGCCGCTCGTGCCGCTGGCCTCGAGCGGTGGCCGCGGCAGGTTCACCCACACGTCGCAGCCGCGCACCAGACGGGCGGCGGTTGCCAGGTCGTAGTCGTCGAGGAAGATCACGCGCTCGCCCACCACCGGCGCGCCCTTCAGGCCGAACAGGCCCTGGAGAGTGCGCTTGGCGTCCTCGTCGCGCGGGTGCGCCTTGCCGGCGAGCAGCCACTGCATCGGACGATCCCCGGCGAGCAGCGCCAGCGTGCGCTCGGGGTCGTGGCCCAGCATGCTCAGCCGCTTGTAGGTGGCGATCCGGCGCGCGAATCCGAGCGTCAGCGCCTCCGGGTCGAAGCTGCGCACGGCGGCCTCCACGTACTGCGGCTCGTCGCCACGGCCGAGGCGGTCCTTCACGCTGCGCTCGCGGGCGAAGCCCACGAGGTCGCGGCGCTGCGCCTGGCGCGCGGCCCACAGCTCCTCGTCCGGTATGTCGTCGACCCCGCTCCAGGCGCTCGGGTCGTCCGCGTGGCGCCACCAGCCCTCGCCGAGGTGGCGGTCGAGCAGCTCGCGCATCGGGCCGCCGAGCCAGGTGGGCACGTGCACGCCGTTGGTCACGTGGCCGATCGGGACGCTGTCCACGTCGCGATCGGGCCAGAGGTCGTGCCACATCTCGCGGGCCACCTCGCCGTGGCGGCGGCTCACGGCGCCCGCCGCGCGGCTCAGCCGCAGCGCGAGCTGGGTCACGCCCACCGGCTCGTGCTGGTCGTCCGGGTTCGTCCGCCCCAGACGGATCAGCTCGTCCACGTCGACACCGAGCTCGCCGGCGAGCGGGCGGATCGCGCCGGCCACCTGGTCGGCCGGGTAGGCGTCGTTGCCGGCCGGCACCGGAGTGTGGGTGGTGAAGACGGTGCGCGAGCGCGCCGACTCGAGTGCCTCATCGAACGACGCGCCGCGGGCGATCTCCTCCCGCGCGAGCTCGAGCGGCGCCAGCGCGGCGTGACCCTCGTTCAGGTGGATCGTGCCCGGATCCATGCCGAGCGCGCGCAGCGCCCGCAAGCCGCCCACGCCGAGCACGATGTACTGCGCCAGCCGCGTGCTCGGATCGCCGACGTACAGGCGCGAGGTGATCCAGCGGCCGGCGTGGTCGTTCTCCTCCAGGTTCGTGTCGAGGAGGTAGAGCGGCACGCGGCCGATGGCGAGCCGCCAGACCTGCACGTGCACGGTGGCGTCGCCCACCGGCACGCTGACGCTTATCGGCCTGCCCTCCTCACCCGTGACGCGCGCGGCGGGCAGACGCTCGGGGTCGGTGTCGATCCAGTACTCGTGCTGCCAGCCCGAGGCGTCGATGCGCTGGCGGAAGTAGCCCTGGTGGTACATGAGGCCGACCGCGACGAGCGGCACGGCGAGGTCGGACGCCTCCTTCACGATGTCGCCGGCGAGCGCGCCGAGCCCGCCCGAGTAGACGGGCAGCGACTCGTGGATGCCGTACTCCGAGCAGAAGAAGGCGATGGGCCTGCCGCCGTTGTCCGCCGGGCGCTCGAGGTCCTCGTTGATGCGCCGCTCGAGCGCGGCGGCGCGCTGCGTCAGGTCGCCGTCGTTCGCCGCCCGGTCGAGCGCCCCGGCGGACGCCTCCTGCAGCTGGCGCACCGGGTTTTCCATGACGCGCTGCCAGCGCGAGGGGTCGATCGCCTCGAACAGCGCGGGCCCCTCCGGATCCCAGCTCCAGCGGTAGTTGTAGGCCGCCCTCGCCAGCGGCGCCAGCGGGTCGGGCACCCGCCCCGCCAGCTCATCGGCGGCACGTCGCAGATCGGCAACCCCGTCCGTCACGACGGCCCATTATTGCGATGTCGATTCCCCGGCTAGTGTCCGCGCCCATGCCTCCGCTCGGAGTCCTCGCCTTCGGCGACTCGATCACCAACGGCGGCGGTGAGCTCCAGTGGGGAGTCGCGCTCCAGTCGTGGGCGCTCTGGGTCGCGCGCGGCCTGGGGCTGCCGTACACGTCGTTCGCCACGGATGGCGCGCGGGTGAGCGACGTGGTTGGCGCGCAGATACCGGCGTTCGTGGAGCGCTCGGACGGCCGCTACCACCTCGGCTGTCTCTACATCGGGGTGAACGACGTGCGCGCGCTCGATTGGGACGCGCGCGCGTTCGAGGCGGGGTTCCGGGAAGCGCTCGAGGTCCTGCGCTCGCGCTGCGACCGGGTGCTGACGGTCACGGCGCCGCTGGACCTCGGCCGCCCGCGCGCCGGGGGGAAGGTGGGGGAGCTGAACGAGGTGGTCCGGCGCGGGGGCGCGCTGGTGCTCGATCTGAGCGACTTCGGCGCCCGCAACCTGGTGATGGCCGACCACGTGCATCCCACGGCGTTCGGCCAGATAGCGATCGCGGAGAAGGCGCTGGACGTGCTCGCGGGGGACGGGATGCTCGTCCGCGTGCGCCCGTCTTCACTGATCACCTACGAGACGACGCCCTGGAAGCGCCTGCGCGGTGACGCGACCTACGCCTACCGCCACGCAAAAGTCAGCGCCCGCTCAGCGTGGCTGAAGCTCCGCGCTGGATGACGTGTCTGCACTTTCCCAGCGTATAACTGGGGAATCGCAGTCAGGTCGTCACCGGGCCTGGTTGATGCCGTTCAAGCCGGGCGCGGAGCCGGCTTAGGGCAGCCGCCCCGCCTCCGCGGTCGCCTCGCGCAGCCGCGCCGCCAGGGAAGGCGTGAGCGCCCCGCGCCGCAGCTGCCAGCGCCACGCGCTCCCGCTCGACCCAGGGGTGTTCATGCGCGCCTCGGAGCCCAGCCCGAGCACGTCCTGCGCCTGGACCATCGCCACCCGTGCGGGCGAGGAGAACGCCAGGCGGATCAGCGCCCACCAGGGTTGCCGTTCGGAGATGCCCCGCGCCGCGAGCTCCGCGCGCACGAGGGCAAGGCGCTCGGAGTCCAGCGAGTCGTACCACCCCCGAACCGTGTCGTTGTCGTGGGTGCCCGTGTAGACGATCCGGTTCTCGGCGTGATGCTCGAAGCGGTGCACGGACTCCGGCTCGTCCGGCTCGAAGCCGAGCTGGAGCACCAGCATCCCGGGGAAGCCGAGCGACTCGCGCAGCCGGTCCACCGGCGGCGTGATCACGCCGAGGTCCTCGGCGACCAATCGCAGCGAGCCGAGCGCGCGCGCGGCGGCGTCGAAGGGCGCCGAACCCGGACCGCGCGACCAGTGCCCGCCGCGCGCGTCGCGCGCCCCCGCGCGCACGGTCCAGTAGGACACGAACCCGCGGAAGTGGTCGATGCGGGTCAGGTCGAAGAGCTCGAACGAGCGGCGGAAGCGCTCGACCCACCAGCGGTAGCCGCTGCGCCCCAGGGCCGGCCAGTCGTACAGCGGGTTGCCCCAGAGCTGCCCCTTGTCCGTGTACAGGTCCGGCGGCGTGCCGGCCACGACGCCCGAGCGGAAGATCTCGGGATGGGCGCGGTGGTCGGCGCTGCCGGGGGCCACGTAGATCGGCAGATCCCCGTAGAGCCGGACGCCCGCGGAAGCCGCATAGGCGCGCAACGCCCCCCACTCGCGGGCGAACCGCACCTGGTCGGCCACGGCGCCGCGTCCGCCAAAGCGCTCCCAGTCTGAGATCCAGTACGCATTGCGTTCCCGAAAGTCGAGCTCCTCGGAGCGCGAGACAGCCGCCCGCGGCGACTCCAGCAACCCCGGCCACCCCGCGAAGGCCGACCGCGCCTTGTACGGCGACCGGTAGCGGTCGGGAGGACCGAGCGGCAGCATCTGCCACCACGTCTGCCCGGCCGCGGCGAGCCAGTCGACGAAACCGAACGCGTCGCGGCCGAGGCGCCCGGACGGCAGGGAGGTTGGATGGAGTTGCACCCCCGCGGAGCGGGGCAGATCTATGCGCAAGGGTTTGTTCGCGGCTTCCCGTGGATACTTCGCCAGCAGGTGCCCGAGCCGACACGCAGCCAACCGCCCGACCGGATCGTGATCGAGGCCCCGGCACCCGCCGTGGACGGAGGAC
>Ga0134125_10003612_pt1 | contig 17862 bp, 21 predicted proteins | sample KB31751_FD_96464 | JGI IMG/M metagenome (GOLD analysis project Ga0134125, IMG submission 96464) | Terrestrial soil microbial communities with excess Nitrogen fertilizer from Kellogg Biological Station, Michigan, USA - KB3-175-1 | ecosystem: Environmental > Terrestrial > Soil > Unclassified ...
CGAGATTTCCTCCAGCACCGGCACATTGCAGTTCGCGTAGCGCGGTAGCCACCATTTGTCGACGGCCACCAGCAGCAGCGGACTCAGCAGCATCGACAGCGCCACAGCGCCGATCAAGAGCGAGGCGGTCTCGGGCGGAAACACGTTAGCGCCGGCCGCGGCCTGGAACACCACGAAGGCAAACTCGCCGCCCTGCGCCAGCAGCAGCGTGAACACCGGGCGCTCCCGAAATGGCACGTCCAGGACCCGCGCCAGCGCATGGATCACGGCCAGCTTGAGCGCCAGGAACCCGAACACGATGGCGATCATCAGGCCCGGTGAGCGCATCAGCACCCCGAAGTCGATGCTCATGCCGACCGCCATGAAGAACAGCCCGAGCAGCAGTCCCTTGAATGGTTCCAGGTCGGTTTCGAGTTCGCGCCGGTATTCGCTCTCGGCCAGCAGCACGCCGGCCAGAAACGCGCCCAGTGCCATGGACAGTCCGACGAACTGCATGAGCCCGGCAATTCCCACTACCAGCAGCAACGAGGCTGCGGTGAAGATCTCCGGCGTCTCACTGCGCGCGATCCAGCGCAGCAGCGGGCGCAGCAGCAGCCGGCCGCCCAAAATGATGCAGCCGATGACCGCGACGATTTTCAGCGCCTCCAGCGTGCGGTTGGCCACCAATACGGCTTCGTTCGACTGGGTCGCCACGGCCAGCAGCGGCAGCAGCGCCAGGATCGGGATCGCGGCCACGTCCTGAAACAGCAGAATGGAAAAGCCGGCCTGCCCGCTGGTGGTGCGCAGCAGGTTGCGCTCACCCATCACCTGCAGCGCGATCGCGGTGCTCGACAGCGCCAACCCCAGCCCAATCACCAGGGCCGCCTGCCAGCGCACCCCCAGGGCCGCGGCGGCAACGCCGATGGCCAGCGCGCAAATCAGCACCTGAGCGCTGCCCCAGCCGAAGATCGGGCGGCGCAGGCTCCACAGGCGGCGTGGCTCCAGTTCCAGCCCGACCAGGAACAGCATCAGCACGACGCCGAACTCGGCAAAGTGCAGGATGTCCTGCACATTCGTCACCAGTCCCAGACCCCAGGGGCCAATGGCGATGCCGGCGACCAGATAGCCGATGATGGCGCCCAAGCCGAGCGCGCGTGACAGCGGCACCATGATCACGGCGGCGGCCAGGTAGATGAAACTGTTGGTCAGCCAGGTCGGGGCGTGTTCCATGGGGGTATCGCGAGGTTTGTTGTGGACGGTCCGAGTGCGGATTAAGCCATTGTTGGGCCATGCGTGTCACTGGCTGGACACGGCGGGCCAGTCCCTGCCTTTACAGTGGCGGCATGAAATCCTTTCAAACCCTTTCGGAAGTCGCCTCCCTGGTGGGGCAGGAAGTCGCCGTCAGCGACTGGATCACCATCACGCAGGAACAGGTGAACCAGTTCGCGCAGGCGACGGGTGACCACCAGTGGATTCATGTGGACGTGGAGCGGGCCAAGGCGGGCCCTTTCGGCGGCCCGATTGCGCATGGCTTTCTGACGCTGTCGCTGCTGCCCCGGTTTTTCGAGTCGTCATTCGAGGTCGTGCAGTCGCGCATGGGCGTGAACTACGGACTCAACAAGGTGCGCTTCACGGCGCCGGTGCCGGTGGGCAGCCGGCTGCGCGCGCGCATGAAGCTGCTGGCCAGCGCGCCGATCGACAACGGCGGCGTCCAGATGACCTGGGAGGTGATGATCGAACGCGAGGGCCACGCCAAGCCAGTGTGCGTGGCCGAGTCGCTGTCGCGGCGCTATCCCTGAACACTGCCCGAACGCGCGCGTTCGCCCTGCGCCGAAGCCCGGGCGCGCGCACGAAAAAAGGCCCGCGGCGGTGTCCCGCGCGGGCCTTGTCGACTGGGCATGCCCGGCGCGCACTTGCGCCGGGCAACTGCTGGTCTTTACATCACCGACATATCGCCGTGTGCGATCAGGCCGGCGCGTTGCGCGACCTTGGCGTCGTTGCGCACTGCGGTGCGGGTCAGCGTGCTGCTGAGATCAGGTTGCGCGACCACAACCAGGTTGCCGTGCGCAATCAGGCCGGCTTGCTGCGCAGCAGCGGCCTTGGCCCGGACTTGCGCCGCCGAGGCGGTGGATTGGAATGCCGGCAGGGGGGTCAGATCGACCTCACCGGCTTGGGCGCCAACGGCGGCCAGGGCAGCAAAAGCACCAGCGATGAGAAGTTTGGATGCGTTCATGATGAATTTCCTTTAGCAATGGTTAGACATTTCCGGGCAGGGCGGGCTCTGTTGAATGGTCCCGTCTCGTCCAGCCTCGGTGAGTCGTCTAGTGGTTTCGGCTCATCGATGGGTGAAATATAGGGTAAATACTAACTATGAAAAATAGCATAGTTTCCAATTAACAATTGCTATAAATGGAATAATAGGTGCCTTGAAGCAAACATCCAGGGGCGCATATGGACCGGCTTTTATCGATGCGGGTGTTCCAGCAGGTGATCGATCAGGAGGGTTTCGCCGCCGCGGCGCGCTCGCTGGACCTGTCTGCGGCTGCCGTGACCCGGCTGATCACCGATCTGGAACAGCACCTGGGCACCCGGCTGTTGCAGCGCACCACGCGCAAGCTCTCGCTCACGGACGCCGGGCAGTCCTATCTCACGCGCGTGCGCAACATCCTGAGCGCGGTGGACGAGGCCGAGGCCTGCGCGCGCGAGCAAACCGGCGAGATGGCGGGGCTGCTGCGCATTCACACGCAGCCGGTGATGGCGGTGTACATCCTGGCGCCGCTGGTGACCGAGTTCCGCCGCCGCCACCCCAAGGTGGTGCTGGACATCACGGTCGATTCCGTGGCGCTGCCGCCGATCGAGGAGTTCGATCTGACGATTCTGGGCGCGGGCGCGCACTATGACGCCAATGTGGTGGCGCGGCCGGTGATCGTCTCCGAAGGTCTGCTGTGCGCCTCGGCCACTTATTTGCGTCAGGCCGGAACACCGCGCCAGCCCGAGGACCTGCAGCAGCACGCCTGCCTGCGGCTGCGCCAGACGGGCGCGCGGCAGCACACATGGCGTCTGATCAATCCGCAGGAGGCAGACCGGGAAGCGAGCGTCGAGGTCACGCCGGCGCTGGTGGCGAATCACACCGACACCCTGCTGCGCGCGATGCTGGACGGGGCGGGTATCAGCGCGCAGCCGCTGGACCTGGTGGCCAACTACCTGCGCGACGGCCATCTCAAGCGCGTGCTGGCGCCCTGGATTACCGGGCGCTTCACCTTGTACGCGGCCTTGCCGAGTCGCAAGTACGTGCCGGCCCGCGCCCGCGCTTTCATGGAGTTCCTGATCGAGCAGACACGCCTGAAGGCCGCGCAGGCCGAGCAGACCTGGCCCGCGGAGTCAGGCGACTCGGCGCCATGACACAGGCGGCTGGAATGTGGCGACAGCGCTTTGGGTCGGCCGGCGCGCGCCAGCCGCCGTCAACCCCCGGCGGCCGGGGCGAAGTGGTTTTGCCGCCAGGCCTCGAACACCGTCACCGCCACGGCGTTCGACAGGTTCAGGCTGCGCTGGCCGACTTGCATGGGCAGCCGCAGGCACTGCGCCGGGGCGAAGGATGCACGCAATGCCGGCGCCAGGCCCCGCGTTTCCGAGCCGAACACGAGCCAGTCGCCGGGCGCGAAAACCACGTCATAGGGGCTGCGCGTGGCGTGCGTGGTCAGCGCGAACATGCGCTCGGGTGCCGGCTGTTCTGCGGCCAGAAAGCTGGCCCAGTCGGCGTGCCGGCGCACCTCGGCGTACTCGTGGTAGTCCAGCCCGGCGCGCCGCAGCAGCTTGTCGTCCATCGAAAACCCCAGCGGCTCGACCAAGTGCAACGTGCAGCCTGTGTTGGCCGCCAGCCGGATGATGTTCCCCGTGTTGGGCGGGATCTCGGGCTCGACCAGGACGATACGGAACATGCCGCGATGTTAAGCCGCCATCGGGTCGTCGGTGCGCGCAAGCACCAGCGCGGTGACATGGGCGGCGCCCGCTTCGCGCAGAACCCGCGCCGCGGCAAACACCGAGGCGCCGCTGGTCATCACGTCGTCGACCAGCACGACCCGGCGCCCGCGCATGCGGTGCGCGCGCGCCGGCTCCAGGGCGAACGCGCCGGCCACGTTGCGCTGGCGCTCGGTGCGGGTGAGCGGCCGCTGCGATGGCGTGTCGCGAGTGCGCAGCAGCAGCGTCGCATCGGTCTTGCGCGGCGCCAGCTGACGCGCCAGCTCCAGCGCCTGGTTGAAGCCGCGCCCCTGCAGGCGCTGGCGCGACAACGGCATGGGCAGCAGCAGCTCGCCGTGGTCCAGTGCCGGCTCGATCCAGGGGGTGCTGCGCATGAGCGTCGCGAAAAACGCCGATGCGCCCGGGTTGCCATTGAATTTGTAGTTGGCGATCAGGCCCGACCACGGATAGGCGTAGGACACAGCGGCGAAGCAGGCATCCAGCGGGGGCGGTGACTTCAGGCATTCGCCGCAACTGCGCGGGGCAGTCTGCGCAGTCCCTGGAACATGCAGCGCACAGGTGGGGCAGCGCGGCAGCGGTTGTGCGAACTGCGCGACACATGCTTCGCAGACCGGTTGCGCCGGCCACGCGCGGCACACGCCACACTGGCTGGGCAGTGTGGTCATTGCGCGGGCCAGCAGGTCGCGGAACATCGAATCAATATACTCGCGACGCCGCCGCTAGCAGGCCGCACGGACTTTCATGCCACCAGAACATCCTCCCACGATCGACTCCCTTGCCGCCGCGCGCTGGGTCCGGACGGCGCCCGCAGTCTCGCCCTGGCTGCACGAAGAGGTGGCGCGGCGCATGGAAGACCGGCTGCAGTGGATCCGGCTGCAGCCCACGCGATGGGCGCACTGGGCGCCCGTGCGCGGCGGTTTGCAGGCCCACGCACTGCTCGCACGCCGCTACCCGAATACCGAGTGTTTTGTAGTGGAGGCCGACGCGCAGAGGGAGCAGATAGCTATTAAATCAATAGTGAAACCCTGGTGGAACCCGGCCGGCTGGGGGAGCGCGCCCACGCGCTTCGGGATGCCGCCCGACGCTGGTGTGCAAATGCTTTGGGCCAACATGGTGCTGCATGATGCGGCTGACCCGCAGGCCCTGATCGCGCAGTGGCACCGCGCATTGGCAACCGACGGGTTTCTGATGTTTTCCTGTCTCGGGCCCGACACCCTGCGTGAACTGCGCGCGCTGTACGACGCGCTCGGCTGGCCACCCTGCGGCCATGAGTTCACCGACATGCACGACTGGGGCGACATGCTGGTGCATGCCGGCTTTGCCGAGCCGGTGATGGACATGGAGCGCATCACGCTGACATACGAGACACCGCAGCGGCTGCTGCAGGAGTTGCGCGAGCTCGGCCGCAACCTGCATCCTGCTCGCTTTGCGGCGCTGCGGGGCCGGCGCTGGCACCAGCAACTGCAACAGGAAATGACCGCGCGGCTGGCCGATGCGCGCCAGCAGGGCCGACTCACGCTGACGTTCGAGATCATTTACGGGCATGCCCTCAAGCCCGCGCCGCGCCTGCCGGTCCAGACGGAAACCGTTCTCACGCTCGATGAAATGCGCGCCGCGTTGCATCGACGCAAAAAGATGCATCCGTCCTGAGAAACCCTCACTCTGACGGCGTCAGGGTGATCAGGGCGTCGGCTACAATCTGCGCGAGTGGATTTCAGGGAATGTCCCCGGGTTTTATGCCGCGCTGGCGCTGGCTGGCGAATTGGCAGGTCGATGGACTTGGCGCGTGTCTAACTTGGTGTTTCGCTTCGCAACGATTCAGGGCCAGAATGTTCAATGGTTCCTGAGGCGCAACTGCTCGGTGTCCCCGGTCGAACTGGCTTGGGTGTACGTCTCGCTCTGCGTTCTGTCTTTCGGCATCGGTGGCGTGTTCTGGTTCAGGGGCGCCACGCTGATCATGCCGTTTGCCTGGCTGGAGTTGCTGGTTGTTGGCGCGGCATTCTGGGTTTACGCCCGCCATGCCACCGATGGCGAGAAGATTTCCCTGCAGGGTGCGCAACTGGTGGTCGAACTGGAGAATGCCGGCAAACTCGAGCGCGCGGAATTCAACCGCGACTGGGTTCGCGTCGAACCCCGGACCGATGACAGGTCGTTGATCGAGGTGTCGGGTCAGGGGCGCACGGTTCAGGTGGGGCGCTACGTGCGCCCCGAGTTGCGTCCGGCCCTGGCGCGCGAGATCAGGATGGCGTTGCGCGGTGCGTGAAGCGGGCCTGGCGGCGTAGGCAACGCGAGCGCGGCGCGCGGTGATGGAAAACGAGATTGGTTTAATTGAGACAATGAAGAACTGAACATGATCAAAAATATCTCCAACAAGCTGGTTTCCTGTCTTCGGATTCCCTTCGTTCTGCTGGCTGCCTGGGCCAGCACGGCGGCGCATGCGGTGGGTGACCTCCCAGGGGGGCCGTCCGTGTGGGAGTTCGACCTGCAGCCCGCCGCTTCCAAGATTGCGGAAGAACAACACTGGCTCAACAACGGTTTGATGGTCGTGTGCGCCGTGATCTTCGTGGGCGTGTTCGGCGTCATGTTCTATTCCATCTGGAAACATCGCAAGTCGGTGGGTCACAAGGCAGCCGCCTTTCACGAGTCGACCGCGGTCGAAATTGCCTGGACCATCGTGCCCTTCATCATCCTGATCCTGGTGGCGTTGCCCGCCACCAAGGTCATCGTCGCGGAAAAAGACACGACCAACGCGGATTTGACGATCAAGGTGACCGGCTACCAGTGGATGTGGGGCTACGACTATCTCAAGGGCGAGGGGCAGGGCATCGACTTTATCTCCAGGCTGAAGCCGGGAATGCGCGAAATGTCGAGGGATGGCGCCAACAAGGATGGGTTTCCGGATGACTACCTGCTTGGCGTGGACCATCCGCTGGTGGTGCCGGTGAACAAGAAAGTGCGCATCATCACGACCTCCAATGACGTGATCCACTCCTTCTCGGTTCCGGCGTTTGGTGTCAAGCAGGACGCCATCCCCGGCTTCGTGCGCGATACCTGGTTCAAGGCCGACAAGGTTGGCACCTTCTACGGTTCATGCACCGAGCTGTGCGGCAAAGAGCATGCCTACATGCCGATCGAAATCAAGGTGCTGAGCGCGGCGGATTATTCGGCATGGGTTGCTACCGAGCACAAGGCGCTGGCCAACGTGCCGGCTGGCCCCGACAAAGTTTCGGCGTTGACCGGTAGCAACACGGTCGACGTCAAAGCGAGCCGCAGCTGAAGTCGCCTGGAAATCATTGAAAAAGTATTGAGAAGGAAACCACCATGAGTGCAGTTCTCGACAACCACGCGCCCGGCGACCATGCGCATGACGACCACCATGCCCATGTCCCGACGGGCTGGCGGCGCTGGGTGTACGCGACCAATCACAAGGACATCGGCACGATGTACCTGGTGTTTGCGTCCACCATGTTCCTCGTGGGCGGCATCCTGGCCATGCTGATTCGCGCCGAACTGTTCGAGCCGGGGCTGCAGTTCTTCACGCCGGAGTTCTTCAACCAGCTCACGACCATGCATGGCCTGATCATGATCTTCGGCGCCATCATGCCGGCGTTCGTGGGGTTCGCGAACTGGATGGTGCCACTGCAAGTCGGTGCGTCCGACATGGCGTTCGCCCGCATGAACAACTTCAGCTTCTGGCTGCTGATTCCGGCGGCCCTGATGTTGACAGGCGGGTTTTTCATGCCCGGCGGTGCGCCCGCGACCGGCTGGACGATGTATGCCCCGCTGTCGCTACAGATGGGCATGTCGATGGATTCCACGATTTTTGCGATTCACCTCATGGGTGCCTCCTCGATCATGGGGTCGATCAACATCATCGTGACCATCCTGAACATGCGCGCGCCCGGCATGAAGCTGATGAAAATGCCGATGTTCTGCTGGGCTTGGCTGATTACCGCCTACCTGCTGGTCGCGGTGATGCCGGTGTTGGCGGGCGCGGTCACCATGACCCTCACCGACCGGCATTTCGGCACCAGTTTCTTCAATGCGGCCAACGGCGGCGACCCGATCATGTACCAGCACATCTTCTGGTTCTTCGGCCACCCCGAGGTGTATATCATGATCCTGCCGGCCTTCGGCATCATCAGCCAGGTGATACCAGCGTTCTCGCGCAAGAAGCTGTTTGGCTACACCTCGATGGTGTATGCGATCGCGTCGATCGCGATCTTGAGCTTCATCGTCTGGGCGCACCACATGTTTGCCACGGGCATGCCGGTGACGGGGCAGCTGTTCTTCATGTACTCCACCATGCTGATCGCGGTGCCGACGGCGGTGAAGGTGTTCAACTGGACTGCCACCATGTGGCGCGGCTCGATGACTTTCGAGACCCCCATGCTGTTCGCGGTCGGTTTCATTTTCGTGTTCGTCATCGGTGGTTTCAGCGGCCTGATTCTGGCGCTGGCGCCGGTCGACCTGCAGCTGCACGGCACCTACTATGTGGTGGCCCATTTCCACTACGTGCTGGTGGCGGCCGCGTTGTTTGCCATGTTCGCCGGTTACTACTACTGGTGTCCGAAATGGACCGGCGTGATGTACAACGAAACGCGCGGCAAGATTCACTTCTGGTGGTCGCTGATCTCGTTCAACGTGGCGTTCTTCCCGATGCACTTCCTGGGTCTGGCGGGCATGCCGCGTCGCTATGCGGACTATCCGGCGCAGTTCACCGACTTGAACATGCTGGTGTCCGTCGGCGCGTTCCTGTTCGGTCTGGCGCAAGTCTATTTCTTCCTGTTCGTGGTGCTGCCGACCATGCGCGGTCAGGGCGAAAAGGCCCCGCAAAACCCTTGGGAAGGTGCCGAAGGCCTCGAGTGGGAGGTGCCGTCCCCTGCGCCGTTCCATACGTTCGAGACGCCGCCCAAGCTTGACCCGACCGCGACGCGCATCATCGGGTGAACGCACAGTCATGACACCTGAGCAAAAGAAAAGCAATCTTCGCCTGGCGCTGATCCTGGCGGGCGTGGCATTCGTTTTTTTCGTAGGCGTGATGCTCAAGACGGCTCTTTTGAAGTGAGCCGCCAGCCGTCATGAGCATTCGCCGGGAAAACGTCAAGATGGTCGGCAAGCTGACCGTGGTCGCTGTCGCCATGTTTGCCTTTGGCTATGCGCTGGTTCCGATTTACCGGGCCATCTGCCAGGCAACCGGCGTGAATATCCTGGCGCGCAGTGAGCAGGAGGTGCCCAATCTGGTGGCCCGCAGCACCGGCGCCAGCACGCCGCTGAACAGCCAGGTTGACGCAAGCCGCACCATCACCGTGATCTTCGACGCGAACGCGCGCGGTGCCTGGTCGTTCCAGCCGGCCCAGCGCTCGGTGCAGGTTCATCCCGGCGCGCTCACGACCGTGATGTACGAATTCCAGAACAACGAGAGGCAGCGCACGACGGCACAGGCCATCCCGAGCTATGCACCGTCCCAGGCCGCCGGGTACTTCCACAAGGTGGAGTGTTTCTGCTTTAGCCAGTGGACGCTCGATGCTGGTGAAAAGAAGCAGTGGCCGGTCGTGTTCGTGATCGATCCCAAGCTGCCCAAGGATGTGGGTACCGTGACACTGTCCTACACGTTTTTCGAAGTGGGCACCAAAACGCCACCCGCGCCGGGCGTGTCCGCCGAGGCCGGCAGTTATGCGGGCGTGCGGAGCAAGCTCTCATGACCGAGCCTGCGATCCCGTCCGCCGTGATGCCGCCCGAGCGTTCGCTGCTGCGCGGCCTCAAGATGATTGGCTGGGCGTTCCTGGGCATCCGCAAGAGAACCGATTCCCAGGATGACCTGGCGCGGGTGAGCCCGCTTCAGGTCGTTGGGGCGGCGATCGCGGCCGTGATCGTCATCGTCGTCATGCTGATCGTCATCGTTCACTGGGTTGTGCCCAAGTAGGGCCACCCTATCATTAAAAATCCAGAGACAATTCGAAAGATTCAGGAGCTGATATGAGTTCAACCCCCACCAGCGCAAAGCCCTACTACTTCGTGCCAGCCCCATCGACCCACCCGGCGATGGCTGCGTTCGGCCTGCTGTGCGTCATCTTCGGCGCCAGCCAATGGATCAACGACCGCGGTTGGGGCGCATATGTTTTCATTTTCGGGGTCCTGTGGCTGCTGTGCGTGCTGTTCCTGTGGTTTCGCGACGCGGTACTGGAGAGTGAAGGCGGCCAGTACGGCCACAAGAACGACCTGTCGTTCCGCTGGAGCATGAGTTGGTTCATCTTCACCGAGGTGATGTTCTTCGGCGCCTTCTTCACGGCCCTGTGGTGGGCGCACGAACACTCGGTGCCGGCGCTGGCGAACGTGGAAAACGCCTTGCTGTGGCCCAATTTCAAGGGAGTCTGGCCTTCGCTCGCGGCTGGCGCGACCGCTTCGCCGGCGGACATCGTCGCGCCTTTCGGCACCATGACGCCGTTCTGGCTGCCGACCATCAACACCGCGCTGCTGCTGTCCTCGGCCGTCACGGTGACCTTCGCCCACCATGCGCTGCGCTCGGCGAACCGCGGCCGCACGATCGCCTTCATGTGGGTCACGATCCTGTTGGGTGCGAGCTTCCTGTGCGTGCAGAGCTTTGAGTACTATCACGCATACACCGAACTGAATCTCAAGCTCACGTCCGGCGTGTATGGCTCGACATTCTTCATGCTGACGGGGTTTCATGGCTTCCACGTTTTCGTGGGCCTGCTGATGCTGATCTCCATCACGCTGCGCCTGATGAAGGGGCACTTCACGCCCGAGAAGCACTTCGGTTTCGAAGGCGCGGCGTGGTACTGGCACTTTGTCGACGTGGTGTGGCTCGGTTTGTACGTCTTTGTCTACTGGCTGTAAGCCGCGTCCGCCTGAAAAAGCGCCGCGCGGCGCAAGACAGCTTCTACGGCGGCGGCCCGTGGCCTTGGGCGGGTTCCGGCCGGATTACTGACCGGGTGCGATGCCGGTGGCGTGGATATAGCCCAGCTTCCAGGCCAGCAAAATGCAGACGAAGAGCAAAATCGAAAAACCGATCCGCAGCGCCAGCGCCCGTTCCATGTTTCGGCTTCGGCGCTCGTTGTCCTGCGCCTTGTCGCCGCGCATCATGAAGAAAAGCGCGGAGCCCAGGCTGCCGATGATGGCGATGAACGCAACGATGACAAGATATTTCATGGACCCGATTATCCCGTGACCGCGCGCGCCTCGCTTGTGCGTTTCTGGCTGATGACGCTGGGCGCGCTGATCGGTATAGGCGTCACGCTGGCGCTGGGCCGCTGGCAGTTGTCCCGGGCGGCCCAGAAAGTGGCGATACAAACCGAAATTCATCAGAAGAATGAGCTGTCTGCCATTGCCACGCCTGAGTTTTTAGCTACTAAGAATGAAGCAATCAACCTGTACCGCCGGATTGCACTGCGCGGCACCTGGTTGCCCCGGTACACGGTCTATCTGGACAACCGCCAGATGCACGAGACACCGGGCTTCTTCGTCGTCACGCCGCTGCGGCTGGAGCACAGCGACGCCGTGATCCTGGTCCAGCGCGGCTGGGTGCAGCGCAATTTCATGGACCGGACCGCGCTGCCCAGAATTGATACGCCCACGGGGCTGGTGCAGGTGCAAGGCCGGATTGCCCCGCCTCCGTCCAAGCTTTTCCAGTTCAAGGGGCCTGGCACGGGCCTGATACGGCAAAATCTGGATCTGCCGCAATTTCGCATCGAAACGGGTCTGCCTCTGTTTGGCGTGACGGTGCTGCAAACCGGCGCGCCGAGCGAGGGTTTGCAGCGCGACTGGCCCCCCATCAATACCGGAGTGGAAACAAACTATGGCTATGCTTTTCAATGGTTCTCGTTCAGCGCGCTGATTGCAATTCTCTATGTCTGGTTCCAAATCATCCGGCGCTTCGTTGCCCCCCGTCGCCAGCGCCCCACGGCCTGAAGCGCACGATGAGCCGCTCGTGCTGAGCGTGCATTCGATGCCGACGCCACAGCGGGTCCGGGAAGACGCACAGCGCACGGCGAGCGGGCGCCGGATGATGTTCATCCTGATGTTGATCTGCGCAGCGCCGGTGATCGCGTCCTACTTCACGTACTACGTGATTCACCCGACGGGCCGCTCCGACTTCGGCACCTTGATCAACCCGCAGCGTCCGATTCCTGACGTGACTGCGACCACGCTGGCGGGCCGCAGCGTGCCGCTGCGCTCGCTCGAGAACCAGTGGCTGCTGGTCAGCGTGGCCGATGGCGCGTGCGACGCCCATTGCCAGCAGCGCCTGTACCTCCAGCATCAGTTGCGTGCGACGCTGGGCACGAACCGGTACCGTGTGGACTGGGTCTGGCTCGTGGACGACGACGCGCCGGTGCCCGCCAAGCTGCTCCCCGCCCTGAAAGAAGCGACCGTGCTGCGGGTTCCGGCCGCGGTCCTCACCCAATGGCTGCCGCCGGCCGCCGGTCATGCGTTGACCGAGCACCTGTACCTCGTGGACCCGATGGGCCACCTCATGATGCGGTTTCCCGCGAACCTGGATGTCGCCGGCGCCGCCAAGGCCAAGGACAATCTGATGCGGCTGCTGCGGGCGTCCGAGTCGTGGGACCGGGCCGGACGGCCTTGACGCATTCGATCGAGTCGACGCCATGACGGTTCAATCCCTCTACAACCTGTCTCCTGTGGCGCAAGTCATGCTTGCGGGCGTGCTGGCGGCCCTGGGGCCATTGACCTGGGTTTGGCTGCGCAATCGCCGCTCTCCCGCGGCGCGCTGGGTGCAGGCCCTGACGCTGCTGACTCTGTTCCTCACGTTCGACCTGGTGTTGTTCGGGGCGTTCACGCGGCTGACCGATTCCGGACTGGGCTGCCCTGACTGGCCGGGCTGCTATGGACACGCCAGCCCGGTCGGCGCCAGCGTCGCCATCACGGCGGCGCAGACCGCCATGCCCACGGGCCCCGTGACGCATGGCAAGGCCTGGGTCGAGATGGTGCATCGCTACCTGGCCACCGGCGTTGGCGTGCTGATTCTGGCGCTGACCATTGGCAGCTGGCTGCTGCGGCGCCGTGGCGCGAGCGCAGCGGGCGGCGCCCGTGCGGCCCCCGCCGTGAACCCGTGGTGGCCGACGGCAACCCTGGTCTGGGTCTGCGTGCAGGGCGCGTTTGGCGCGCTCACCGTGACGATGAAACTGTTCCCGGCCATTGTGACGCTGCATTTGCTGGGGGGCATGGTGCTGCTGTCCCTGCTGTGCGCGCAGGCGGTGCAGGCCACCCATGCGCTGGGCGGTCTGGCGACGGCGTCGCTGGCGCACTCCACGCGGCGCCTGCTCTGGTTTTGCTGCGCGCTCGTGGCCTGCCAGATTGCCCTGGGCGGCTGGGTCAGCACCAACTATGCGGTCCTCGCGTGCCGCGAGTTCCCGCTGTGCCAGAACAGCTGGTGGCCTGACATGAATTTTCACCAGGGATTCGAAATCTGGCGCAGGCTGGGCATGACGCCGGACGGCATCCCGATCGACTTCTCTGCACTCACCGCCATCCACTTCACGCACCGCCTGTTTGCCTTTGCCGTGTTTGCCGCGCTCGGGCTGCTGGCGTGGCGGCTGCGCCGCAGCGCGGCCCTGCGCCCGCAGGCGCGCTGGATCGCCGGTCTGATGCTCTGGCAACTGGCCACTGGCCTGGGCAACGAGCTGCTGGGCTGGCCGCTCGTGGCGGCCGTGTCGCACACCGGCGGTGCGGCGGCATTGGTGGTCGTGCTGACATGGACCGTGTGTGCGAGCCGCGGCGCCGCCCGCGAGGCGACCGCGGTCGTCCCTGCATCCGGTGTATCCCCGCACCCTTCCTCCAGGCTATCCGCATGAATACCTTGGCCAGCGCGGCCCCGATGTCGCATTTCAAGCAGTATTACGCGCTGACCAAACCGCGCGTCATCCAACTCATCGTGTTTTGCGCGCTGATCGGCATGTTGCTGGCGGTCCCCGGCCTGCCGTCGCTGGCCGATGCGCAGCGCGCCGCCATCGCCTGCGCGGGAATCTGGCTCGTGGCTGCCGCAGCCGCCGCGTTCAACTGCCTGGTCGAGCACAACATCGACGCCAAGATGAAACGCACCGCATGGCGCCCCACGGCCAAGGGGGAACTCAGCGACGGGCAGGCGCTGCTGTTTTCCGCCGTGTTGTTCTCGCTGGGCTCGGCGATGCTGTATGTCTGGATCAATCCGCTCACCATGTGGTTGACCGCGGCCACGTTTGTCGGCTACGCGGTCATCTACACCGTGATCCTCAAGCCGCTGACCCCGCAAAACATCGTCATCGGCGGGGCTTCGGGCGCGATGCCGCCGGTGCTCGGCTGGGCCGCGATGCGCGGCGACGTGGGGCCCGAGGCGCTGATCCTGTTCCTGATCATCTTCCTGTGGACGCCGCCGCACTTTTGGGCGCTGGCGCTGTACCGCGTGGATGACTACCGCAAGTCGGGTCTGCCGATGCTGCCGGTCACGCATGGCAACGCCTTCACCCGCCTGCAGGTGTTTTTGTACACGCTGATCCTGTTTGCCGGTTGCCTGATGCCGTTCATGTACGGCATGAGTTCCTGGCTGTACCTCGCCGCCGCGGTGATTCTGTGCAGCGGCTTTTGCCTCTATGGCTTTCGGCTCTGGCGCAACTACTCGGACGCGCTGGCGCGCAAGACGTTCCGCTTTTCCCTGATTCACCTGAGCTTGCTGTTCGCGGCGCTGCTGGTGGACCACTACCTTCACTAGGCCGTCATGCATAAAAGAGACGCTATAGGGTTAATAGCTGGCAGCGCTTTGCTGGTGGGGGCTACAAGCCTTATTTCTGCGTGTTCGCAGGACACGCCCAAGTTCAGGAACATCGACATCACGGGCGCCGATTACGCCAAAGACTTCCATCTCGCGGATCAGGACGGGCAGGTGCGCACCTTGCGCGACTTCCGCGGCAAGGTGGTGGTCATGTTCTTTGGCTACACCCAGTGCCCCGACGCGTGCCCGACCACGATGGCGGAGCTGGCCGAGGCCAAGAAGGCGCTGGGCCAGGATGGCGACAGACTGCAGGTGCTGTTCGTCACCGTCGATCCCGAGCGCGACACGCCGCAGGTGCTCAAGGCGTACATGGCCAACTTCGACCCGACTTTTCTGGCGCTGCGTCCCACACCCGAGCAGCTCCCCGAGCTCGCAAAGGCGTACAAGGTGTATTACAAAAAGGCTCCCGGCACGACGCCCACCAGCTACACCATTGACCATTCGGCGGGCAGCTACGTGTATGACACGAAGGGCAATGTGCGCCTGTACTACCGTTACGGCAGCGGCGTTGCGGCGCTGGTGTCGGACATTCGGCTACTGCTTCAGCCCTGAGTCCGAATTGCTTAAAATTGTGGCATTCCGGAAGGATTCAACTCATGCAAGTCAACAAGGAAATCGACACCCGCGGCCTGAACTGTCCGCTGCCCATCCTCAAGGCCAAGAAGGCATTGACCGACATGCAAAGTGGCGAGCTGCTCAAGGTCGTTGCGACCGACGCCGGATCCATGCGGGATTTTCAGGCATTTGCCAAGCAAACCGGCAACGAACTGGTCGAGCAGCAAACCGTGGGCGCCGAATTCATCCACATCCTGCGCCGGCGCTGATCAGACCTTGAGGCCCTGCAGGTAGCGGCGGAAGTTCTCCCCTACCTCGGGGTGCTGCAGCGCGAGTTCCACCGTGGCCTGCAGGAAACCCTCCTTGCTGCCGCAGTCGTAGCGCTTTCCCTCGTACTGCAGCGCATATACTGCCTGCGTGCGCATCAGGCGGGCAATGCCGTCGGTCAGCTGGATTTCCCCACCCACGCCGCGCGGCTGGTTCCGGATCTGCTCAAAGACGCCAGGTGCCAGGATGTAGCGTCCGGCCACGCCCATGCGCGAAGGCGCGGTCTCGGGGCTGGGCTTCTCCACCATGGCGCGGACTTTCAGCACGCGCTCGTTGTGCGGGCCATCGACCGGATCACCCGCCACGATGCCATAGCGGCGGACCTGATCCAGCGGCACCTCCTGCACCGCCAGCAGCGAGCCCCCCAGACGTTCGAAGGCCTGCACCATCTGGGTCAGCACGGGCAACCCGCCCGCGGGCCCGGTCATGAGGTCGTCCGCCAGCAGCACGGCAAACGGTTCGTCGCCGACCAGGTGTTCGGCGCACAGTACCGCATGGCCAAGCCCGAGCGAGCGCGGCTGGCGCACGAATGACAGATGCATGTCGTCCGGCTGCAGGGACCGCACCAGTGCCAGCAGGTCATGTTTCTGGTTGGCTTCCAGTTCGCTCTCGAGTTCGTAGGCCGTATCGAAATGGTCCTCGATGGCACGTTTGTTGCGCCCGGTCACGAAGATCATGTGGCGCACGCCCGCGGCATACGCCTCTTCCACGGCATACTGGATCAATGGCTTGTCCACCACCGGCATCATTTCCTTGGGCTGCGCCTTGGTAGCGGGCAGGAAGCGTGTGCCCAAGCCGGCGACCGGGAAAATGGCGGTTTTGACGGGTTTGTTTTTTTGCATCGACATGCGGGACGTTCGTGGCTAAAGTGTTGACGGCGGCACGTGCCTCGTTGACAGGCTGGCGCACGGCGCCGGTGCTCATCAACGTTCCTGGGACAAGGGCAGGCAGGTGGATATCTTACTTCTTGAGACGTTGATGCCGGAGGTCCGGCAATGGCTGGAGGCGCGTCACGTCGTCAACTACCAGCCGCAACTGGCAGAGGATGCGGGCGCGCTGCGCCGGGCCGTGTACAAGACGCAAGCCCTGCTGGTGACGCCCAAGGTCGCCGTGACCCGCGAACTGCTGGACTTCGCGCCCCGGCTCAAGGTGGTGGCCGGCCTGTTCGAAGAGATCGACAACATCGATCTGGAAGGTTGCCGTGACCGCGGCATCCGGTTGATCCAGCCCGCCAATGCCCCCGTGCGCGCCACCGCCGAATACCTGCTGGGCGGCCTCCTGATGCTGTTGCGGCGCGGCTTCGGGGTGCCGCTCGGAGGGTTTCGGCGGCCCGACATCCGACTGGGACGGGAGCTCGGCGACAGCGTGATCGGCATTCTGGGTCTTACGCCGGCCGCCCACGCCCTGGCGAAGATGCTGGCCCCGCTGGGCGCCCGGTTGATCGGCTACGAGCCGGCGCTGCATCGCAGCGCCGCCATCTGGGAGATCCTGCGCATCCAGCCGGTCGGGTTGCCCGAGTTGATGGCGCAGTCCGACGCGGTTTCGTTGCAAATGCTGTACGCCTCGCGCTATGCCGGCTTCATCAATGAGGGCGCGCTGATGCACTGCAAGCCGGGGCAGGCCTGGGTCAGCGTCAGCCGTTCCGCGCTGTTCGAGCCGCAGGCACTGGCCAGCGCCTTGCGGGACGGGCGCATCGATACCTGTCTGCTCGATGGCGCCGAAGAGGGCTTCGGCGCCGAAGGCTCGCCGCTGCACGGCTTGAACAACCTGATCGTGACACCTCGCGTGGCGGCGCATACCCACGAGGCACGCCTGCGCGCGCACTGGTACCTGGTGGATCGCCTGCACGAGGCGTCGCTTGATGCGGTGGCCATGCCGGGCGCGGTTTCCGGCGCGCCCGCGCCGTCGCCCTAATCCGCGGCGAGCCGCGCGAGCTGATCACTCAGCTTGGCCAGCGTGGCCGTGAAATCTGCGAGCCGCTTGCGCTCCTGGTCGATGACGGCGGCTGGCGCCTTGGCAACGAAGGCTTCGTTGCCAAGCTTGCCCTGGGTCTTGGCAATTTCGCCTTCCAGCCGCACCACCTCCTTGCCCAGCCGGGCTTTTTCGGCCGCGGCGTCGATCTCCATGTGCAGGCAGATGCGCGCCTGGCCCACCACCGCCACCGGCGCGGCCTGGGCGGCAGCGGCCCACGCGGCCTCATCGTCGAACACCTTCACTTCGCTGAGCTTGGCCAGCGC
>Ga0134125_10003615_pt1 | contig 17851 bp, 15 predicted proteins | sample KB31751_FD_96464 | JGI IMG/M metagenome (GOLD analysis project Ga0134125, IMG submission 96464) | Terrestrial soil microbial communities with excess Nitrogen fertilizer from Kellogg Biological Station, Michigan, USA - KB3-175-1 | ecosystem: Environmental > Terrestrial > Soil > Unclassified ...
ATTTGTACGGTGCACAAAATTGCCAAGTATTGCTACCAGTTCGCTGTTGTTACGCGTCTGGAAATCCTTCCATGTAAAGTCGTTGTCTTTTGTTTCAGGCGCATTGGCGCATAAAACGTATCGCAATACATCTTGCTTACCCGGGAAGTCTTCCAAATACTCATGTAGCCAAACTGCCCAGTTTCGCGAAGTCGAAATTTTATCTCCTTCCAGATTCAAGAACTCATTGGCAGGCACATTATCGGGTAAAATATACTCTCCATCAGACATTAAAATGGCCGGGAATATTATACAATGGAAAACAATATTGTCCTTACCTATAAAATGTATGAGGCGGGTATCTTCATCCTGCCAGTATTTCTTCCAGTCGGGTGTAAGTTCTTTAGTTGCCGATATGTACCCTATTGGTGCATCAAACCACACATATAATACTTTCCCTTCAGCATCCTTAAGCGGCACTTTCACGCCCCAATCCAAGTCGCGCGTCATAGCACGCGGCTGCAAACCTGCGCTCAACCACGATTTGCATTGCCCAAAAACATTAGGTTTCCAATCGCTGTGCTTATTTATATATTCTTCAACCTTAGGTTGCAGTTTATCGAGAGGGAGAAACCAATGCTTGGTTGTTTTTAAAACGGGTTTTTCACCACTAAGCGCCGATACCGGATTTTTTAAATCCATTGGGCTGAGCGAAGTGCCACATTTCTCGCATTGGTCGCCGTATGCATTGGGGTTGCCGCAGTTGGGACAAGTGCCGGTTATATACCTGTCAGCCAGGAATTGGCCTGCTTTTTCATCGTAATATTGTTCGGTAACCGACTCAGTAAATACCCCTTTATTATACATATTAAGGAATATTTCTGAAGCGGTTTTATGGTGCGTTTCGTTTGAAGTGCGTGAATAAATACTGAAATCTATCCCAAACTCCTCAAAGGTCTTTTTCATCAGGTTATGGTACTTATCCACCACCTGCTTTGGGGTAATATTTTCTTTTCGGGCCCTTATGGTAATTGCAACCCCATGTTCATCTGATCCACAGATGAATACCACATCTTTACCCCTCGAACGCAGGTACCTGACATATATATCGGCGGGAAGGTAACACCCCGCTATATGGCCTATGTGCAAAGGCCCGTTGGCGTAAGGCAAAGCCGCTGTTACAGTATACCTTTTAAACGGTTTCATAAGGGTGCGAAGATAAAGCGAAAAAACTATGAAAAGACCAATTGATGATAATTTGAGAAGAATTATTATTTTTGGAGGGTGAACTTGGGTTTTTTGTAGCTTAATAATTAGTGGAATATAGTTTTAAGGATCCCCCGAAATGGACATAACCATCCTCGAAAAGCGATATACAGATTTACTGAACCGTAATACCGGCCCGGGCAAAAAGGTCATTGTATCTTACCATGGCGAAATGGACCAGGACAGGGTTAGCATGTTATCGTATACCGCCGAACACCAACTTGATACTGAAGGCGCCCGTAGGGGAACCATTAAAAAGATATTCAATATTCTTATTGAGCTTTTACAAAATATTCTCATACACAGTAACTCATCGGGCCACGGTAAAATATTCTATACCATAGTTGCTAAAAACATGGAAGACTATGTTGTGATATCGGCAAACGTGGTAACCAAAGATTCTGCCGAAAAAATAAAATCGAACCTTAACGATATTAAGAAAATGAACGAGCGCCAGCTAAAGAACCATTACCTGGAAGTTCTTGGCAACGATTCATATTCTATAAAAGGTGGCGCAGGCCTCGGACTTATTACCGTAGCACTGAAAAGCAACAATAACTTTACGTTCGACTGCATTCCGCTTGATGAACATCTTTCTCTCTTTGAAATAACCGCCATAGTTCCCGATAAATAATTTACAGCATGGAAAAGCTGTTCATTAAAGAAACTCTAAATAGCCCCAAGGTTATATTCGACCCTTCAAAAAAGAGGTACGAAATATCAGGTAAATCGTTTCCTGAAAATTCACGTGCTTTTTATGAGCCTGTTATAGATTGGGTAAAGGAAACAGTTGCAAGCCGTGAAAAAGTAAAGATATCTTTCATACTCGATTATATAAGTTCTTCATCTGTTATTAGCCTGAAACAATTGCTGGCAAAAATTAAAACCGCTAACGAATCAGGTGCCGATATTGAGGCGCTTTGGTACTACGATCCGAGCGACCCTGATATAAAAAACATTGGTGAAGAATACGAGAAGGTAATTGGTATGAAGCTGCAATTTATTGAACGGCCCGCTTAGGCATTTTCAATTACCAGCGTTAGCTTCACAAAATCCTGCCACGATAATTGCTCAGCCCGCATACCCAACATTTCTGTATCTATATTCTTATCTCCTATTAATGCAGATAGAGCATTTGAGAGTTTTTTCCTTCTTTGATTAAATGCCATTTTTACCACACGGGTAAATACGTCGTTGTTACAGCCCAATTCAAAATTTTCTTTCTTAACCAATTTAATAACACCCGAATTTACCTCAGGTGGCGGGAAGAATGCTGAAGGCGGCACATCAAATAGATACTTCGTATCGAAATATGCCTGTATCAATACGCTTAATATTCCATAATCTTTATTACCGGGTGGCGAACATATTCTTTTCGCCACTTCTTTCTGAAACATTCCTACTACCTCTTTTACCTGCTTCTTATAATCAAGTGCTTTAAAAAGTATTTGGGTTGATATGTTGTAAGGGAAGTTGCCTATAATTGAAAATGGCTCTCCGTTAAATTGCTTCTCCAAATCGAGCCTCAGAAAATCGGCATGAATTATTTTATCCTTCAGTACGGGATAGTTAGCATTCAGATATTGAATCGATTCTTCATCTATTTCAACCAGCCACAAATTACTGCCAATATTATTTATTAAGTGCTTGGTAAGCGCACCCATACCAGGGCCTATTTCAATAACAGGCAAGTCAGTATATGTAAGAGAAGCAGCTATTTTAGCAGCAATGGTTTCATCTTTTAAAAAATGCTGCCCTAGCCTTTTCTTGGGCCTTACTCCTCCGTTCATAACAGCAAAAGTAGAGAATAATGGGCGTTTAATGGGTTAATTCGCCCGCCTTTTATATATTTGCTTAACTAAAACTAACCTAAACCTTGTCATGAAAAAATTTTACTCTTTAGTTGGTCTTGCATTTTTAGGCTTTATTTCCTACAATGCAGGAGCACAAATAACCCTTAGCTCAGCCGATATGCCATCGGTAGGCAAGAGTTTCCAAAACGATTTCGATACCTTAACCAGTTCAGTTAACAAACTGAACCCAGGCGGTTCGGGCGCCTCTGTTACATGGAACTACGCAGCTGTTCCTATGAGCTACAACCAGGGTGATTCTATCGTAGCTCCTTCTGCTACTCCTTATGCTTCTACTTTTACTACAGCTAACATTGCTGATACCACTTTCGGTAATGCCGGTTATACATATTTTAACGGTAGCAGCAGTTCTTTTTTAGTAATTGGCGCTGAACAAAATATACAAGGTTATATGGTGGGTGTAGTTTTTAAACCATCGGTTACTGAATTAAACTTCCCCGGCACTTATCTCAATACAAGCAGTGGCAATTCAAGGGCAAGTATTCCTCCGCAAGCAGTTGTTTATACCGGTATCGATTCTGTTAAAGGTACTTTAAACATGACTTACAAGGATACCCTTGATGCTTACGGCTCACTTACCACTCCTTATGGCACTTACAGTACTCTTCGCCAGAAACATTACGAACTGGATATCGATAGTATTTATGTTCACAGTACCCTGGCTCATGCTTGGGTATTTTACCAGGCACAAACTACCAAGTCGTACGCTTACCGCTGGTTTGCAAATGGCCTTGGCGATGCAGCTGCAACTATGAATATGGACAGCTCAGGCACCAAAGTAACTTCATTTGAGTGGTATTCTGGTAAACCTAGTGGCATTAACCCTGTTAGCCAGGCACACCACACCTTGGTGTTCCCTAATCCTGCAAGCACACAGGTTACTTTCCGTTTCAGCGCTCAAAATGCTGAATATGTTACTGTATTCGATATGACCGGAAGGGAAATTACCAAAGCTGAAATGAAGAACGGAACATCGGTAATCAATACTGCTTCTTATTCAAACGGTGTTTACTTATTCCGTTTGACAGATAAGTCAGGTAATGTTCTTGATAACGGTAAATTTACTGTACAACAGTAATTTATAAAAACAATAATAAAGAAGCCTCTGTTCATAGCAGGGGCTTTTTTATTTTAGGCAGATTCCTCACTCCGTTCGGAATGACAGTATAGCTATTAGTATTTAAAGGAAGAAAGAGAAGGTGGGCTTTGCCCACCTTCTCTTTCTTCCTTGTTGCCTCACCTCAAAAACTTTGTCATTCCGAGTGCAGCGAAGTGAAACGAGGAATCTCTACGCGTTCTCGGGAAGAATCATATTGTACAAATAAAAAAAGGCACCCGATTGGATGCCTTTCTTTTTATGTTTCAGTAAATGCTAGTTACTTCCTGTTTTTTCTCTAACCACGGCTGCGAGCCATTTAACCAGTATTATCATAATGGCGGCAGATGCCAGCGCCGCAACAAATAAAATAAGAAAATAGTTGCCCTTATCATCAAATTTATCCCAGTAGCTCGCCATCATACCCGATATTTTTCCTGCCATAGAATTTATAAGGAACCATGCCCCCATCATAAGAGCGGTAAGCCTTGCAGGTGCGAGTTTTGATACCATGGATAATCCAATAGGGCTTATTAGCAATTCCCCGACAGAGAATATTCCATAGGTGCTTAACAGCCAGAGCATATTGGTTTTATCTATATATATGTTAGTGCTTTTTACCGCAAAATACATAGTAAGCGAGGAAAGCCCCGCAATAATCATACCTAGTGCTATTTTCATCGGGGTATTTACCTCCTTGTTCTTTCTTTTCAGAAAACCAAATAACCCGATAATTAAAGGTGTAAATAACACTATATACAAAGGATTAGCGGATTGATATATTTCGGGAGACACAAGATTTTCCTTCTCTCCTGGCTTAGGCCACTGATCTTTTGGAAGATTCTGCAAATATGGGTCATAACCCTGAACCTCCTGTGTATTCCCTTTTGCATCAAGTACTGCAGCAAAATGTGCATCAACCTTAGTAACAGTATGTAAATCGGCGGAATCTTTTTGCAACAATCCAAACGGTTCTACCCATTTTACTGTAGCAGCCGGTATATGCCTGTTTGTATACTGGTCAGCCCAGAGAGTAAGGGCTGTACTATTTTGGTTATATATCACCCAAAATACAATACTTACAGCAAAAAACGACAACAAGGCTCCTAATCCTCTTTTATCTTCATGCGACGCTTTAAAGTATAAACTTAAATAGAAGATAATAATTGGTACGCAAGCAAAAAAGAATGCATCATTCGATGTACTGTTAAATATTGGATGGCTTAGGTGCAACCATTTACTTATATTCCAGCCAATGAAGCCTACTATTATTGCAGGTACAAACACCATTAAAGATATCTTGCCCAAAGACATGTCTTCTTTCTGAACAGGCTTCACAACATCGCCCTCCTTCACGTGTTTCATCATTGAAATAAAAATACCTAACCCTATTATCATGCCAACGCCGGCTGCAGCAAATGCATACCCCCAGCCCAAGTTATTTCGGAGATAAGCGGCAACGAAATTGCAAATGAAGGCGCCAATATTAATACCCATATAGAATATATTATAGGCAACGTCTTTCTTAGGTTTCAGGTCCTCGGCATTATAAATATTCCCAAGCAGTGTACTTATATTGGGCTTAAAGAACCCATTACCTACTATAATGCAAAGAAGGGAAATATACATAGCCGTATCCCCTGGGAAGGCAAGGCCAAAATAACCACATGACATTAAAATCCCCCCCAGAATAATGGCCCTGCGGTAACCAAGAAAACGGTCAGCAATTAAGCCACCTATAAATGGAGTAAGATACACAAGGGCAATATAGGAGCCCCAAATGTCGGTTGCTGTTGCAGAATTAAGCCCCTTCCCTCCATGTGTTCTCGGGTCAATTAAATACAATACAAATATTCCGGCCATTAAATAATAGCCGAAACGCTCCCACATTTCAGTGAAAAACAGAACATACAAAGCCCGGGGGTGCCCTTTTCTTGGTGTTATATTCGACATAGGATTTTGTTTAGATTCGGTCAAATATAAAGTTTTCTAACTAATTGTATCTTTACCACACCCATAAAATATACCCCTATGGCAGAAGAAAAAGAATTTAAGCCCTTTATTGCAGCTAAAGATTTTATTCCTGAGTTTTCGTTGCGTGCTATTATTATGGGCTCCATTTTTGGGGTAATCTTCGGCGCTGCCTCTGTTTACCTTGGTTTAAAGGTTGGGTTAACCGTCAGTGCATCAATTCCTATAGCGGTTCTTGCCATATCGGTATTTAAGAAGTTAGGCAATGCCAGCATTTTAGAAAGTAACATCGTACAAACCATCGGTTCAGCAGGCGAATCGGTTGCGGCTGGCGTGGTATTTACTGTACCTGCTTTGCTTTTCCTTTCTGGCGGACGCGATTACTTTCACTACTTCCAGATTTTTGTCCTCGCTCTTTCGGGCGGAATATTGGGTGTATTGTTTATGGTGCCCTTAAGGCGTTCGCTAATTGTTAAAGAACATGGTAACCTGCCCTACCCTGAAGGTACTGCTTGTGCGGATGTACTGGTGGCAGGAGAAAAGGGCGGCAAACTGGCCCAGAAGGTTTACTATGGCTTAGGTATTGCTTTCCTTTACAAATTATTGATGTCTATTCTTGGTTTATGGAACTCGGTACCACAATATATATTCAGCAGAAAGTCGGCATTACCCAATGCAACCATAAGCGGCGAAATTACTCCTGAACTTTTGGGTGTGGGCTACATTATAGGCCCGAGCATAGCAGGTATAATGGTTGCAGGCGGTGTTCTTTCAGCTTTGGTGCTTACTCCGCTTATTACCATGTTTGGTGATGGACTTAACACTGTCTTCGCTCCCGAGACAAAACAGCTTATTTCGCAAATGAGTGCCGATGATATATGGAACCGTTACATACGTTACATAGGTGCGGGTGCTGTTACATTCGGTGGGGTAATGACTCTTATTAAAACACTCCCTACCATTGTCAGCGCCTTCCGCGATTCATTTAAGGACCTTCGTAAAAAAGACACACAGGCGCATTCAGAAAAACTGCGTACAGAAAGAGATATGCCACTTATTTATGTGGTTGTTGGTAGTATAGCACTTATTGTTTTAATGGCTGTTATTCCGAAGCAATATATGCCCACCAACATTCTTTCATCTATTATGATTGTGGTATTCGGCTTCTTCTTTGTTACCGTGTCATCGCGCATAGTTGGGTTAATAGGCTCTTCATCCAATCCTATTTCAGGCATGACCATTGCCACGCTTATGGCAACCTCGCTAATATTTGTCGGCATAGGCTGGACAGGCGACGCTTATCAACCGATTGCATTGGTAGTTGGCTCTATTGTATGTATTGCATCGGCAAATGCGGGAGCTACTTCACAAGATTTAAAAACAGGATATATTTTAGGCGCCACACCCATAAAACAACAGATAGGCCTTATTATAGGTGTATTGGTTTCCACAGTAGCAATAGGTTTTACGCTTACACTTTTAGAAAGTACTATCGGTATTGGCGCAGTAACTCACGATCATCCTAACCCGCTGCCGGCACCCCAGGCAACATTAATGGCTACAGTTATTCAAGGTTTGCTTAGCCACAACCTGCCGTGGGGGCTTGTTATGGTTGGCATGGGTATATCGGCGGTAATGGAATTGTGCGGAGTAAGCTCACTGGCATTCGCAGTTGGCGCTTACCTGCCACTATCGAGCACCACACCCATTTTTGCTGGCGGGCTTGTAAAATGGCTTGTCGACAAGAAAAACAAAACCAAAGAAGCTGAGTCAGATATTGGCCCGGGTGCATTGTTCAGTTCGGGGTTAATTGCTGGTGGTGCTATAACCGGAATTATTGTATCGGTGCTTATAGGTACAACTGTGGGATTGAAAGCTGACGGAAGCAAGCTTACATTGGCTGACAAATTTGACACCGGCATTGCAGGTAAATTTGGCGATGTGGGCGACCTTGTTTCTCTTGGCTTTTTCATTCTTCTGGCTTTTATTTTATTCCGCTTTGCCACGAGTAAAGAAGCAAAACAAGCATAGTTGTGGAAAAGATACAGGCAAAAGACCTTAAGATTAACCAGGTTTTTAACCTTGGCACAATTTCTTTTTCCGAAGAAGAGATAATTAACTACGCCAAATTAAACGATCCACTCGCGTTTCATACCGATAAGAAAGTAGCGGAGCAAAGTATTTTTAAAGGATTGGTTGCAAGCGGTTCGCATACCTTCAATGCGTTTTATAACCGTGCATGGGTGCCATTATTTGGTGACAGCGTTATTTGCGGGCTAGGTGTAAACAACTGGAAGTTTATACGCCCTGTTTATGCCGACCAACCTATTCATGGTAAACTTACTATTGCAGGCCTAAGCACAAACCCCGAAAGGGGCCATGTGGTAGTTACATGGAAATTCGATTTCTTCGATTCAAAAGAAGTAATGGTACAAACACTCGATATAACCGTACTTCATAAACTATAAACCCCAAATATTTTATGTCAACTCAAAAAATCACGTTACAAGTAAGCGATGGCATTGCCATGCAATGTTATGTATCTATTCCGCAAGGCAACGGGCCTTTCCCTGCAGTAATTGTATTACAGGAAGCCTTTGGCGTAAACAGCCACATACGTAATGTAGCTGATCGTATAACTAAGGAAGGTTACGTAGCAATTGCTCCCGAACTGTTCCACCGTACCGCTAAACCCGGTGAAGAATTTGCTTATGGTGACTTCGCTCCTATTATGCCCCACTTCCAGGGAATTACTGTTGAAGGTATGGCAGCCGATATGAAGGCTTGTTACGACTGGACCCAAAAACAAGCCAATGTGAAACACGATAAAATTGGCAGTATTGGTTTTTGCCTGGGCGGTCGCGTTTCTTTCTTAGCTAATACTGCTGTTCCATTATCTGCGGCGATATCATTCTATGGCGGGCGAACAGAATCAATGGCCGATAGGGCTCCTATGCTGCATGGCCCTCATATGTTCTTTTGGGGAGGGCAGGACAAACACATTACTCCTGAAAATATTGACACAGTTATAAACGCGGTAAAGGCTGCCAATAAGAAGTACACCAATGTAGTATTCTCTTATGCCGACCATGCTTTCCATTGCGATGATCGTCCTGCCTATAATAAAGAGGCGGCTACAGAAGCATGGGCTTTGTCTATGGCTTTCTTTAGGAATAATCTTTCTTAGTCACTAATCAGAAATAGTCATATTCCCTACTGGGAATTAAACCATTTGCATGCTAAAAGGTCAAATATTAGCTGATTAGGGAAATTTGCACTAAATTTGATTCTTAATGCCCAAACGAAACATGAATTCAGGCAAATTGAAAAACAAAAGAATAACTATCACGGCACTTTTAGTGCTTGCGTTTTCTTTTGCCTTTTCCCCTATATTTTCACAAACTTCTGAGGGAATACATTGGATGTCGTTCAATGAAGCTGTGAAGGCAAACCAGGCCCACCCCAAAAAGATTTTTATTGATGTGTTCACTTCATGGTGCGGCTGGTGCAAACGTATGGACGCTACCACATATACCGATAAGGACCTTATCGATTATATGAATAAGAACTTTTACGCCGTGCGCCTTGATGCTGAAACAAAAGACACCTTCAAGTTCAATAACCATGTTTTTACAAACCCGAACACGGGAAGAAACTCAATGAATGAGCTGGCTTATTCATTGCTCGATGCCGGAAAGAATAATGTAGGGTACCCCACTACAGTTTATATGGATGAAAAGTTCAATAGGCTTTCTATTGCTCCCGGTTATCTTTCAGCCGACGACCTCAAAATTATATTGAGGTACTTTGCCGAAGAGAAGTACAAAACCATGTCGTACCAGGATTACAAAAATTCCCTTCAGAAAAAAGACGACGGAGGGTCCAAGTAACCCTGTCTGTTCCCTTAGTGATTATAAAGTACATGTAAATTCAGCACACTGTCTGCCAGTGTTGTACTATGTATTAGCCCCATGCTTAAATAATCATACTCGTACACCGATTTGCCCGAAGATGCTATTACCTGGTTATTAACCGGGTCGTACTGCAGATGCGATGCAGATATTCCGCTTATATAGGGCGCCATGTTATTGGGGTTGTAGGTATACTGGTATATGCTTCCGTTATTAAAGCCCACAAGGTAGGTTTGTGTATCAACCTGCGCAACCGATAATATAGCTGCTGCTGGTAACGTTAAAGGCACATAGAAATTATTCCCTGACACGCTGTATTGTTCCAAATACCCTACACCTGCATTGGTATTACCGAAAACAAATATGTGGTCGTTATCTTGCCCGTACATGGCAACCACAGGCCCGGGTAAACTATTCTGCTGAAAGGCCATACCCGATTGCGGATAGAACAACACAAGGTTACGCGCCGGGGAACCGATATTTTTCTCCTCTACAAACAAATTGTTATTCCATACGCAGGTTTTAATGGGATAATAACCGGTAACAACCGCGGCGTTTGTTTGTATAGCACCCGCATGGTTATAATACTTCACAAACCCATTATAATAGGAAGTGTAAACAGCATCGCCATAGGAATAAACGTTTGTAAAGTAAGGCGTAGATGAAACTATACCAGGTACCACCCATTGTTGTGTACCACCCGGCACGGCATAACCTGTTACATTCCCTGAATCGGCGGCAGCAATAAATAGCTGCTGCCAATAGGTATTTACATCCGATGAAGAATAATCGCCTCCCTGGGTAGCGCTAAGTGTGACATTAAACACAGAGTCCAGTTTCCAGATATGAACGCCACTGCCATTGCGCGTAATTGCATACGTAGCTTCCCTTATAACAGGGGCAGCATTAATATATATCTGCTGGTAGGCTTTGGTAATATTAGTGCCATTATAAGCGCTCACCACTATATTATATGTTCCGTTAGCAAGGTGAATATCATTCAACAGGTAACGGCAGGAGAAAGACATGCTATTGCCCGTTACCGTTACATTATAGGTCGGCAGCACAGGCGTATTCTGGCTATTGATAACGTATACATTTACGGCCTGCAGCTTATTGGCATCGCTCGCCTGGGCTTTAACCGTTATAGTATCAAAAACATTATAAGTACTCATACTTGCAGGCAATGTAATGCTCACGGTCGGGTATCCGGCATTATTTGTTTTCTTACAGGAAGAAAAAAGTAAAACAACTATACAAAGTGGTATTGCAATTTTTCGAATCATTCCCCTATTTTTCTGTATTGTTGATAAAAAAACCTGTTGGATTTTTTCATTTCGTTGACTAAATTTAGGAATAATTCAGCTATTAAAGAGGTCTGGAGGTTTTGTTAATTCAGCGAATGGAAATTGTTAATAAAATAGTGGGGGGTACCGAACACTCTTTTTATATTTTTGGCTTCCCAAAAAAAATTGAACTACAGGAAAATTGTAAATGAGGAATACAAAAAAACAATACAGGCCAACATCAAACTCCGCACTGAAATACGCGGAGTTGGAAATGGGCAAACTACCGCCACAGGCGCCCGAGCTGGAAGAAGCCGTACTGGGTGCCCTTATGCTCGAGAAAGAAGCTTTAACCAATGTAATCGATATTTTACGTGAAGAAGTTTTCTATAAAGAAAGCCATAAAAAAATATTTGTTGCCATAAGAAGGCTCTTCGAACGTTCAGAGCCTATAGATATTCTGACCGTAACCAACGAGCTTAAAAAAACTGAAGAACTTGAATCGGTTGGAGGAGCCTATTATATTTCACAGCTCACCAGCAAAATTGCATCGTCGGCCAACATAGAATACCACGCACGTATTGTATTGCAGAAATACATTCAGCGCGAGCTCATCAGCTTCTCATCGGAAACCATTGAGAATTCATACGATGAGACCCTTGACGTTTTTGAATTATTAGACGCGGCTGAGAAAAGGCTTTTCTCTATTGCCGATGAAAACATAAAGAAAGACCCTAAAAAAGCAGGTACCCTTATTCACGAAGCTATTAAGCAGGTTGAAGCAGCCCGTACACGTAAAGGGCTTACCGGTGTGCCAAGTGGCTTCACCGTGCTCGATCGTATTACATCGGGCTGGCAAAGTTCCGATCTTGTTATTCTGGCTGCCCGCCCAAGTATGGGTAAAACAGCTTTGGCACTTACATTTGCCGCCAATGCCGCCATACGTTACAATGTGCCTGTGGCAGTGTTCTCGCTTGAAATGTCGAACCTGCAGCTGGCACAACGTTTAATGGCCAGTGAAACAGAGCTTGGCATGGAAAAACTGAGGAAAGGCCAGCTCGACGACCGCGAGTTTGAACAACTTACTACTATGGTGAGTGAACTTTCTGAGGCCCCTATTTATATTGACGATACTGCTGCTCTCTCTGTGTTTGAATTGCGTGCCAAGGCCCGCCGTTTGAAAGAGAACCACAACATACAGATGATACTCATCGACTACCTGCAGCTTATGACCAGCGGAGTAGAAGGCCGTGGCAGCAACCGTGAGCAGGAGATAAGCTCTATTTCACGTGCACTTAAGAGTTTAGCTAAAGAATTAAATGTACCGATTATAGCACTTTCGCAGCTTAGCCGTGCGGTTGAGCAACGTGGCGGCGCAAAAAGGCCACAACTTTCCGATCTTCGTGAATCGGGAGCTATTGAGCAGGATGCCGATATGGTACTCTTCGTTTACAGGCAGGATTATTATGGCATGCAAGGTGAAGGTGGCATGGATGACCTTCCTCCCGATACAGCTGAAATTATTATAGCCAAGCACCGTAACGGTGCGCTCGATAATGTGCACGTCCGCTTTAAGAAAGAGTTTGCCAAGTTCGAAGATTACGAACCATCGGCAGGCGATTTCCAAAGTTTCCGTGGCGATTCATTTGATGAGCCTCAGTCACGCATATTGCCTTCTAAGAACTGGGACAACGATTCTAAGAACGACATAGAAGAAGGCCCCTTCTAGGGTATTTTCTCTGTGAACCTCTGTGGACCTGAAGGGCTCTGCGGCTCTCTGTGTAAGAATTAGTTACACAGAGGTGCACTGAGAAGCACAGAGAACCACCGAGAGTTTAACACAAATTAACAGGCTTGGCCTGCCTTTACCCCTACCCTCATATAGAATTTGCTAACTTTGTGGAGTACGCACAAAATCCATGAAAGGTAAATTTTTCGCCATACTGTTTTCACTCTTTATGCTTTCTCAGGCAAGGGCCACGTTTATACTTATTCCTATGGACGAAACCCAGACCAATTGCCTGAAAGCATACGGCATTGCCTATATGGCCCTGAAAAACGGAATAGGTGTTGAATGGCTTTTGAATTACCGTGGTGGCAGTTTTGCTTTCCCCGATGCCAACCTTTTTGAGAACGAATGCAAGGTGCGCAATGTGAAATTTGAATTGATCGCCGACGAACAGGAAGCAGCTATACTCTCGCAAATAGCGGACCCTGCTGTGAACATGGACGCGGTGAAACTGGAAAAACCACCGAAGATTGCTGTTTACTCCCCGAAAAATAAATTGCCCTGGGACGATGCCGTTACTCTTGCCCTTACCTATGCTGAAATACCATACGAGATAATTTACGACGAAGAAATTCTCCGTGGCGATCTACCTAAATACGATTGGCTTCACCTGCACCACGAAGACTTTACCGGGCAGTATGGAAAATTCTATGGTGCTTTCGGAAGCGCGCAATGGTACATAAACGATGTGCAGACTCAGGAAGCCATGGCCAAGAAATTGGGCTATGCCAAGGTATCGCAAATGAAACTGGCTGTGGCACAAAAGATACGCGACTTTGTTACAGGTGGTGGATTTTTATTCGCCATGTGCTCTGCTCCCGATTCGTATGATATAGCACTTGCAGCAGAAGGTATTGACATTTGCCAAACACCTTTTGATGGTGACCCTGCTGACCCTAACAGCAATAAAAAACTCAACTTTTCAAATTGCTTTGCCTTCACCAATTTCACGCTCAGCATGAATTCGCTTGAATACGCAAAATCGAATATTGATGCAACACCTTACCGAACGCAACGATATGGCATAACGCAGGAGAACGATTTTTTCACGCTCTTTGATTTCTCTGCCAAGTGGGACCCCGTGCCTACCATGCTTTGCCAGGACCACACCAAAGTAATTAAAGGTTTCTGGGGACAAACTACAGCATTCAACGAGGACTATATTAAATCGGCTGTGACCATAATGGGAGAAAACAAAGGCGCACATGAAGCAAAATATATTCATGGTGATTATGGCAAAGGTACATGGACCTTTTATGGCGGCCACGACCCCGAATGCTACCAGCACCGCGTTGGCGACCCTCCTACAGACCTTTCCCTGCACCCCAACTCACCCGGCTACAGGCTCATTTTAAATAATGTGCTCTTTCCTGCGGCTAAGAAAAAGAAGAGGGAGACGTAAAACTTCATGATACAGCCATTAAAAATGATGCGCAAAATACTGGAGTGGGCTAAGGCATTTATATATAATGAAAAAGGTACACATAATTTTACCTTTTCAAATTTCCATAAAGCCATTATAAACTATGACAAAGCAATTGCAACTAACCCAAATAATGCATTAGCTTATTATAACCGAGGGCTCGCAAAGAATAAATTAGGTGATATCAACGAAGCATTGAAGGACCTTTCAAAAGCTATTGAGTTAAACCCTCAAGAAAAAGCCCCATATGATTTAAGCGGTAAACTGAAATACAAATTGGGAGATTTTACTGGCGCGATTAAGGATTATGAGAGTTTAATAAAATTAGATAATTATTATATTGATTCTTATCGCTGGATTGGTTGGGCCAAGTATGAATTACAGGATTATGTGGGTGCTGAAACAATTTGCACAACGGCGCTACAGATTGATAAGAACTATGATGAAATTTATATTATTAGGGCTTCCGCTAAAATCCAACTAAAAGACTATAAAGGAGCATTCGAAGATGCCTCTTGTGCATTGCGGTTAAACCCTAAAGCTGCTTCTGCATATTTTATCAGAGGGCAAGCTAAAAGACATTTTAAAGACTTTAACGGTGCAATAGAAGATTCTACTAAAGCACTTAAAATTAAGCCATCATTTAATGCCTATTATGACAGAGGTAGGACAAAGGATGAGCTTAATGATTTAAAGGGTGCTATCGAAGACTATACTAAGGCACTGGAGTTAGAACCAGATCAAAGTGAAATTTTAAGTAGTAGAGGATTAGCGAAATATCATTTGAATGATTTCAAAGGCGCTATTCAGGATTATAATAAGTCCATCTTTATTAATCCCAATAGTTGGCATTCATATAGGCACAGAGGTATGGCTAAACATAACATAGGAGATTGTACTGGTGCTATAGAGGATGCAAATAAAGCTATAGAAATTGGTCACACTCAAAACTATCTCGCATATTGTGACAGAGGGTTAGCACACTATGATTCTGCAAATTATAAGAGTGCAGAGAGTGATTATACTACTGCAATCGAATTGAGTCATGAAATCGAATTGAGTCATGAATATGCTTTAGCTTACTACAACAGAGGGCGAGCTAAATACAAATTAGGTAATACTATTGGATCAAATGAGGATTTTGATAAAGCGGTTTTGCTTGACCCACAATGGGCAAAATATCCAATTGATAAATTACCTGAGAACATTTCTCGTACCTAACGGCACAAATTCTTTCTTCTGTTTTTTTTAGTTCTACCAAGCGGTTATGCCTACGGCATAATTCTATTGTATTTTCATTGTTATTATCAATATCTACCCTTCCGCTTGCGCAAGGAGATGGGGGGATGTTGAAAACAATATCACTTTTTAATTTCACTAAAAACATAGACAGCGAACTTTGTAGAAGTTCTTTGATATAATATTCGTTGGCCGTCAGCAAAAAACACTTTGTGCACTATTAGTTATTATGGAAGTGCAAAAACAACGGGGTAACAGATTTAGGGGGTATCACGAAACTCATAAAATTGATAACCAATATTTTATGCTTTCTGAAAGGCCAAAAAGTGTATACCCATTTAAAAAAAGTATGCCGATTGTATTTATGTAGCTGATAATCAGCGTTAATATAGGGTGTGCACTTTTCAGGCCCTGAAAACATAAAACGAATTGAAAACCAATAATATAAACAGATTCTCTACCCCTAAAAGTGCTTACCCCTGCTAACCCCCCTTTGAGCCTCTTAGTCAATTAAAGCCTCTGTGTAACTCTGAATGCTCTGTGCACTCTGTGTTAAAATGCTATTCTTTGTGTAACTGAATTTGCGAAAAAAATACAAACCCACTCAAACGAAAACATTGTTATTCATTGATATTATCAATAACTGGTATTGATTTTCAGCCGCTTACAAAATCAATATCAATGGCTTTTATTGATAATTCTATTGTTTATGCATTGTTATTTCATTGATATACTATTGTTTTTTGCGGGTGGCGTAATTGCTACGCAATCCTCAGCAGCCACAATATTAAAAGTATAAGAGCTATTACTAGCAGTAGGTTTATTAAACCACCCAGCCCAAATCCATCGGCCAATAAACCTATTAGCCATAGAATTAATACAATTACAATAACTATCCATAATAAACTCAATGCGGCGCGGCCATTATCATCCTGGCTAATATTTTCAGGTGCTGTAGTAATATCATTCTGCACTACAGGTTTATTCATAATTTGAGGTTGCTCTACTGGAACTTCTTTCACTCTTTTATGCGACATGTAATTGGAATGACTCTTTGTCGCCTTAGTTGAAATTGGAGATGTATTATTTACTGTACCTGCAGTTTGATTTGTATTTACAACAACATCCTTTTGTTCTACAATAGTTTTCTCAGGGCTTGCAGTAGTTGCTTGTGGTAATAGCGCAGGGGCAACTTCTGTCTTTTTCTCAGACTTTGCCTTGTAGTTCTTAACTATGTCAACATAGTAACCGCTGTTATAGTGACGCTTTGTGATCGTAAAATTTGATCCGCAAGAAGAAAGTAAAATGCCCAAACAGGCAATACTTAGTGTAATTAGTGTTTTCATAGTTTTTTTATTCATTGGTTCATACTCCGTGTCATACATTTTATGCTTTATACTCTATGTATATATCACGATTAAGGTAACAAGTGAACCAAACCATTACTGCCGGATTTCTTTAAGCGCCAATAAACCTATGTTGAACTAGTGAATTAAGTCGATGGAAATGCATTTGATATGCAACAGTTTTTTACCCATGCAGTAATTACTGCAAATGGCTACTTAATAAAACTATTTGCTGCCGCACACACAACAAGTTATCAAGAAAGCTGTTATTAAACATAATAAGCTGCCATATGAACTTTTACCCACAGTTTGTTTATGTTGGTCGAATAAAAAAACGCATTCCTGATCGGACACCTAGCTTTGTTTTTAATAATTAACAATCAATAGTAGTTTCATATAAATGCGAATAGCATGTTGGTTAATTATTACTACGCTGGTAGGTAAATGCACCTACATAATTCACGGATAACACAACCTTTAAAACAAACAACATGAAAACAAAAGTTGAAATATTAAAGGCGGTCTTAAAGGTTAAATGCTTCATTACTCCCGTAATGGTATTTACTCTTCTTCTTCCTAAAGAACAAACAGCCCAGACCTTTACAACAGGCATAACGTTTGGTGCCTCCACAACATCTGTCAACATTTCTAACATAGGCAATTCGTTCACAAAT
>Ga0134125_10003616_pt1 | contig 17851 bp, 22 predicted proteins | sample KB31751_FD_96464 | JGI IMG/M metagenome (GOLD analysis project Ga0134125, IMG submission 96464) | Terrestrial soil microbial communities with excess Nitrogen fertilizer from Kellogg Biological Station, Michigan, USA - KB3-175-1 | ecosystem: Environmental > Terrestrial > Soil > Unclassified ...
AAAAATGGAAATATTGTATGGCTCTGAGAACATTATAAAAAGTACAATTGAGGATTTTCATTTAATTATGGAAACATTTGATAATTGTACTATTCAACTGGCCCTTCTCTATATTTTATAATAATCCTATAAGGAAGGAGTTTATTGCTCTTAAAAAGATGAATAAAACTCCTATTTATTACCGAAATTACTAAAGACAATGTTAATTATTGTAAAGAGCTAATGAAAATAACAGAACTTCAGAATCTATAGGAAGTTAAAGGTATTTTGAATATCCGATGGTAAGAATTATGGAGGTTCAGTCACTGTAAAAGAAGGACAACCTCTTATGGAAATTATGCGAAGCAATGTTAGAACCTTTGTAGAGCAACAACACTTTTCCTTTGAAACTTTATGGAATAAGGCTGTTCCAGCTGAACAAATGCAAAAAAGGGTTTTTAGATTTTGCTAGAATAGATTCCAATACCTTGCTAATGGAATTGAAAAACATAATAATGAAAAGATGAATTTTTTTATGAATATCTTTCTGATAAACTTGAAAGAAATGATAATAGAGACATAGCAAAAGAACAATTAAAATTTAATTTTAAATCATCTGCACCATCAACAGATAATAAAAATTAAATCGATGTCCAGATATTTTTGTTAATGATAACAAAGAAAATATAAGACAACTATTGTATGATTTATTGTATAATGCAAATAAATTTACTGTAGCAAGAACAATTTCTATCGTTATGAGTGTAATAGATATTGGTAACAATGATAACAGTTCGTCATTGTTAGTATAAAGGATTTGAAAGTATTAATCCTGACAATCTTCCAAAATTATTTAAAAAATCTTCTTCAAAATCATTTCAATGTAAAGGATTAGGATTAAATATGCCTAAAATTGTTGTTGAAGCCCATGGTAGTGAAATTTTGACTCGACAATTAAAATGAAAAAGGGGCCAACCTTTTCATTTATCTTACCTTTAATTAATAATTATTATAATGTAAGTAGTTGTTTATAGTTGACATATGTTTATACGATATATTTGTGGTGGCAATTAGACAAATATATTTATCTTGAGCGCAATTATATAGTTAAGATTACTTTTGTTTTTTGCTAATAAAAAAACAAATATTCTAGATATTGAGTTTCATTTTATAAAAAGAAACTTTAAAATTAATGATTGATTCCAAATTAAACATTTTTGTTTATTGGCCCAAAGTTTTTGTAACTGTCCTTCTCATACCAATAGTAACAAATCTTTCGTTGAATTTTTCCTCGATAATATCTTTCCTTGATACTACCCCTATAATCCTATTATCACTTTCTTCATCTACTACTGGAATCATCTCGATTCCCTTTTTATCCATGATGTCTATCATATCCATCATATCTGTTTTTTGATTTATTACAGTGGGATCTCTTGTCATTATATCTCCTGCTTTAAGTCCATCTATATTCTTGTTATCTCTTATAGCACGAAGTATGTCAATAATAGTTAATATTCCAATGACTTTTCCATCATCATCTATTATAGGAATACCATTTATAGAACGTAAAATCAATCTTGTACCTACTTCTGAAATTGTGGCATTTTCTTTGGCAGCTTCAATATCCGTTGACATTATATCATAGGCTTTCATATGTTATGTTTAATGCTTATTTTATCAATAAATTTCTTCTGTCTCAAAGATTATATTTTTATTGGAAAATTATTTTAGTATTTGAAATCTATTCGTCTTATTGATATATGTATATATACATTTATTTTAAATATTGTTTCTGTCTGCATATGTTTAAAATGATAATGTTTGTTTTTTATTTTATTGTTTTAGCTTTAGTATATCCTATTATGTTTACTCTTATATCAATAAATTTAAAAGTTTAAAGCAAATTTATGCATATGTTATATAGATAGAGAATGAGTTTCTCTGATAGGTTTATTAATTTAATAAAACAAAAAGTGAATAAAATTTTAGAAAAACATGAAGATCCCCGTGAAGCATTAGATTATTCAGCTATAAAACAAACAGAACTTCTACAAAGACTTAGACGTGAAATTGTAGAGGTAGTTGCATCTAAGAAAAGATTGGAAATGCAGAAAAATAGACTTTTGGAAAATATTAATAAATTACAAGAACAAGCAAAAGCTGGAGTAAAAACTGGCCGAGATGACTTGGCCACACTTGCACTTGAACGAAAAAATGCTAATATTGTACAGGTAAAAGAATTGGATACTGAAATAGCAGCAATACAAAATGAACAGGAGAAATTAGAAAATGCAGAAAAACGTCTTTCTATAAAAGTTGAAGAATTCAAATCCAAAAAGGAAATAATAAAAGCTCGTTATTCTTCAGCTGAAGCTGAAGTTAGAATAAAAGAAAATATTACTGGTATATCTGAAGAAATGTCTGATATAGGTGTAGCAATGAGTCGTGCTGAAGAAAAAACTGAAGAAATGAAATCTAGGGCAATGGCTATCGATGATATGATAGATTCAGGTTCCCTAGTTGATTATACAAATAATAAAGATCAAATAGATTCTGAGCTTGAGAAAACCGAAATAAAAAGTAGAGTAGATGATGAATTGGCACGGATTAAAGCTAGTGTAAATAGAGCAACTTGATAAGAATATTATCAACATTAAAGAAAGGTAACAATTAAAATATCTTTAGAAAAAGAGAGCGGAGATTGTATATTATGAATTCAAATACTAACACTAAAAAAAAAATTATTAGATTATTAGGTTATGGACAGTTCTACATAGATGATGATGTGTTAAATGAGCTGAATTCAATTGATAATGGAATTGTAAAATTATTGGAAAACAAAGAAAATAATATTGATAAATCTATTACAACTGAATTTGAAAAACAATTACAACTATTAGAGTCTATAGTACGGCAAAAAGGAGTTGCCATTGGATTTGATAAAATAGTATCATCTGACATAGTAATGCCCGGTAAAGATATAACAATGAAAGAGGCAAGAAACTTGTTTAAGGGAGAGGGAATTATTAAAGATATGTATTAAATTGACCTAATTTAATTTGTTATTGATTTGGAAAATAATTAAGAATATCTATTATTTGGTCATTATTTTCTTAGATGAATTGAGGTTTATGGGTTCAATTGATTTTGGCCTATTATATTCTAGATGAAATATTTTAACATTGTCTGCGACCTTAATTTCTATAAATTAAAATGGAATATCTTTTATTGGATACCATTTAGATATATCAGTTTCTGCAGAAATTAAATTTTTTATTATCGATAATACTTGCATCTCTTTGGTTGTATCTCTTTGAGAGTTATTTGGTATATATGGATAAAAATTATTAGTTTTATAATTATAAATTAAATATAGGCTTTTGATATTATTATAATCTTTAATGTATCTGCCGGCATTATTTTCCTCAAAAAAGTTTCTATTTGTAAAGTTAAACTTGAATATTGCAGATAGTATTTGATCTGAAAAACCGTTTTCTTCTATAATATCTCCTGCAGATGAGAGTCCTGCTGCAACATTTGTTATAGTATCTGAATTGGTTGTAAGATCTTTAGCAATAATTATAAACCATAAATAATTATAAGAATCTAAAAATATATTGTATCTGAATTTAAATTCTTCTTTAGAGGCATCTAGAAAATCCTTGCAATCTTTGATGGTGTTTTCAAAAAAGGATCCATTTATTTCCTTGATACAAAGTGCTGCAGAACCTGAAAATTGCAAATCTAGTTTTTCTTCCAATGTGATGCTTGCAGAAGTTAAAGAGAATATGGCATCAGAATCATCATCGTGTTTATTGGAATCAAAGTCTAATTCAATTTTATTTAATAATCTTTTAAAGAATTTCAATACATAGAAGCCTCCATATCTAAAAGTCTTTGTATTCTTTTTTCTACTGGTGGATGAGTTGAGAATAGATTTGCAAAAGTACTTGATGATATGGCCGGGATTATGAAAAATGCATTCAAACCTTCAACCTGCCTTAAATCTCTGTCAGGTACTCGATTCATTGTTCCACTTATCTTCATTAAAGCATTAGCAAGTTTAGCTGGTTTTCCAGTCATCTGAGCTGAGCCTCGATCTGCTGAATATTCCCTATAACGTGATATTGCTCTAATAATAAAAAAACTAATTAGCCATGTGATAAAGGCAACAAGTATTATTATTATGATGGCACCTCCATTATTTCGATCCCTATCTCCATAACTGTAAAAGCTTCCAAAGTATCCAAATTGCATTATCTGAAATGCTATGGTTGAAAATAAACTTGCAAGAGTTATAACCATTACGTCTCTGTTTTTGATATGAGTTAATTCATGTGCTAGTACACCTTCTAGTTCATCATCGTCTAGTATTTCCAATATTCCTGTAGTTACTGCAACAACAGAACTATGAGGTCCTTTGCCTGTTGCAAACGCATTTGGGATCCTGCTTGGAGCGACAGCAATTTTTGGTTTGGGCATATCATTTCTAGAAATAATTCTCTCTACCATGGAATGCAAAGATGGATACTGATCCCTTGAAACTATTCTTGCACCACTGCTCCAAAGAACTATTTTATCTGAAAAAAACCATTGAGCAAGAATAAAACCTGCAGAAATAATCAATATGGGAAAAAAACCGAGTCCTACTCGAGCAAGAACTGCAATAAAAATAATATATAGTAATGCAAGTAAGGATAAACAAAAAATAATTCTTACGGTGATTCCGGTATCTCTTTTTTGCCAGGGATGTTGCATGTTTGTAATAATAAATATGTTGATTTGATATTTATTATATTATAATTAAATGGCTAAAATAAGATTTATATTTTTTTATATTTTTTTCCTATAATTTTTTAATGTAGATATGTTTATATGGATTGATTATTGAAAATCTTATTTTTTCTACCTTGATTATTGATATGGAGTTTTCTTATTTTAAATTATTTTATTTTGTATTTGTTTTTTTAAATTGCTATATTTGAATAGAAAAATAATAGATCTTTTGTTTTTTGTTTATATTCAACTTTGATATTTTTTACTGGATTGATTGTTTGATTTTTGGTCTTAATATCTTCGATAAAATTTTAATTCTTACATTATAGATAGGATCGCCATTTTGTAATACTATGTTTGATTTTTGTATTTGAGTCACAGTACTTTTTAATTTTAGTCTTGTTCCATCATCGTTTATTATATATTCATTCCATTTTTCAGAAATTGTGTTAAAAGGTGTTTCTATTTTATAAGATAGTTCGAGTTCTTGTTTTGTATATGTTTTTGTATGTGGATTGCCTTTTGATTTATTGGAAAAAATAAATGATTGTATTGATTGGAAATCAAACTCATATTCATTTCCTCTATTAGGGATGTTATCAGTGGTTTTTTTGCTACCATTGGTTAGTTTTTTAACACCAGTTAAAATTACTCTGTTTTTTAGTCTTGTTCCATCAGTTAGCTGATACATATCCCAAAATTCTTTAATAACTTTAAAATCCAAAGTTACTATGGCGTTATTATCTGACATTATCTAACTTTGTTTTTTTGTTTATCTGACTATATAATTGCTGATCAGTTTTCATTTTACTTAAATTTATTTTTCTATTGAATTTGACATTTGTTGTTTGGGTTCTTAATTGTCTGTAGAAGAATGTCTACTTATTGGTAAACGATTGTTAATATGTGTATAACTTCATTTTCATATTTGTCTTATTTAAATATTTAAAATAATTTAATCTTCTTTTTTTATATATCTTAATACTTTTTAAAGTATGAGGATATTATAATTCAATATCATTTCTGATTGTATTTTACACTTTTCATAGTCTAATTGTTAATTCAATCTCATTATTTGTTTCTTTTTGCTTCTTTAAAATATTTGTCTTAGATTATTTTGATTATATACAATATGTGCACCACTAGAAAATTACACCATTCTTTTAGTTAGTGTCAAATGCAAATTTAAGATTAAACTCCCGATTAAACTTTACTATTCACAGTCTGTTATAAAGAGACTTGATAAAAATTACTTTTTTATAATTTGTTAATTTGTTATTCTATTGAATTTCCGCCAAAATTTATTGCATTTTGAGAATTTATATTATTACATGATATTTGTATATCTGAATTCGGCTCACATTTTATATTTTGATTTGCTATTTGATCTTGTAGAATTTCTTGATCAAAAGAGTTATCATTATCCTCAAAACCATTGTTTATGGTCTTGCTTAAGTCATTATTAAATAATTCGTTTCCGCCAAAATTTATTGCATTTTGAGAATTTATATTATTACATGATATTTGTATATCTGAATTCGGCTCACATTTTATATTTTGATTTGCTATTTGATCTTGTAGAATTTCTTGATCGGATTGAGTATGCTTTTGCGATGTTCTATTTTTTTTTGCCATAGAATAATCGTGGATAGTAATTATACTAAAAAACAATGGTAATACAACAATTAATGTTTTTAATACCATGATTTTTTCTCTTTTACTTGATATCAAGATTATATCTTGTAAAAGCAAAATAAAATATTTAAATTTCTTTTATTAAAACTGTTATATTTTTCTGTCGAATTAAAATAAATAGTAAATTGTTTGATGCTCTTTTACAATGATTCTTTAATGATTCATGTTTATTGCATTATTGTGTTAGTCTAAATCTGTTTAAAATTTAATGAGGATAATAATAATTATTATAGATTTGTTTGTTTTTTATATAGTTTAAAATATTAGTTTTTAAATGCAAGTCTTTTTTAATTCTTTATGATATTACTTAAATTAAAAATAATGATCTTGGTTTTTTTTGCCATATTCTTTGTTATGTCTGCTAATTTTAAATATCTTTTTGCAACTCCTTCTGATATTAATTCCTTTAATTTATCAAAGGGCTATGTGCATGGAAAAATAGCATTGTTTCTTGCAACTGATTCTTCTGATAACCAAACATCTGTTTCGATTGAATCTTCTGGACATAAAATAAACTATGCTCCTCTTTTATCGGCTATTTCATATTCTTCTTTACAACAAGGATATGATTTTCTCAACGGAATAAAAGGTGAAGGATCTTTTGGATTTCAGCTTCCAGTGTCATCTGCTTTACCTGGGGAAAAAAATTATAGCCCTTTAGTTCATCTTAATTTTATTAAATGGAATGAAAATGTTATACCTCGACTATTGGTATCTTCAGAGGAAATTGAACAAGCATATTTAATAGGCGAAATTCAAATAATAAGGACAAATATTATTATAAATAGTCCTGTAATGGTAAAGTAAAGTTTTCTTTTTTTATATAAAACTTTACATTAAAATTATTTGCAATAGATGTAGGCTTTTTCTTGGTTTGTATTAAAATTACAAATATGTTTTAATGTCTTAACTGTTATAATGTTTGAATCAATTAATTTTATTTTTTTCCCGTCTATAATTCATATGCTTGATTTATTTGGAACAATGGCCTTTGCGGTTACTGGTTCTTTTAAAGCAATTGAACAAAAAGCTGATATAGTTGGAGTCATAATCCTTTCTATAATTACAGGTCTTGCTGGAGGAATAATACGCGATATTGTATTTGGAAGATCTCCTCCGATAGCAATAATAGATCCAATGTATCTTATTATAACAATCTCAACGGGGATTGCAATTTTTTTTCTTTATCCTCGAGTTAAAAAACACTGGAATCTTTTCATTAAATTTGATGCTATAGGTCTTGGTGTATTTACAGTGATAGGTGCCACTGCTGCATATACTCTATACGGTCATAATTTTTTAGTGATGGCCTTTGCAGGAGTATTGACTGCAATAGGAGGCGGGATCTTACGTGATGTTTTTGTAAATCAAATTCCTATAGTGTTCATTAAGGAACTTTATGTATCAGCAAGCTTTATTGGTATTATGATATTTTATGTATTATTAATACTAACTAATTCAAATATTGCTGCTATAATTGCAGTAGTATCTGTAACTACTATTCGTTTACTTGCAATAAAATATAATTGGAATTTACCGCGAACTCGATTATAAAACCTGCAAAAATTTGTAAAATCACGAGAATTTAATAGAATACGACTTTATTTTATACTATAAAAATCATTGAATTAAATTAAAATTAAAAATTAAAAATGAAATTAGTTATTATAATGGTCCTATCCCAGTTGGAATCACTGCTCCGATTATTATTCCAGCAATCCAGACTACAATTGCCACTGCAATTGACTTTAACCAGCTCATATGATATAACCATCGTAATGCAAATAACCATGCAATTCCGCCAACTATGCCAGCTATAGCGCCAGTTCCAAGAAGTGCGTAAACAATCGTAAATACTATAGTCCCAATTATTGCTGCAAAAAAAGCAGATTTTATGCCTTCTCTTTCGCCAAATAATTTGGTAACCACGTAAATAATTATTGTTGATACAATTATTCCTATAATAAAAACAATTATGCTGCTCAATACAAGAAATTATGCAATATATTATTTATAAATAGATTATCAATACTTATAAAATACTTGTTATATTTTTTAATGATATTAAATATAAATACTGATAAAACTCTTACCTAAAAATTCTATTAAGATGCGGATTTTTAAAAAAAATAAGCAATAACTTCATCTTTTTATTTATTTATTAATACTTGTATAAAATGTTAATAATAAAATGTTGTGAATTACTATTTAAGATCTCTTTTTCCCAAACGAGCTCTGTTCATTCATCAAAAGCCCATAGCTTGAAAGGTGCTCTCTATTTCTATCGTGAATGCAAGAAATAGAACGCATTTAAAATATGTATGTTATGTTCTTTGTATTTTTATTTTTCTGGTTTATCTTTAAGAAAAGCAGCAGCAATGTAGACTGGTGCCTTCTAGTGTTTTATCAAAAGAAACTATTATGTTTCTATCTGGAACTAATGGATTTAAAAATTCAAATCGAAAAAAAAGATGTTATCAGAAAGAAAATAATCTTTTTAGAGTTTATCATATAGAAGAAACGATGCTGATTGAAGTTGGCTCTTCTGAATTAATATGGCTCCAGGTAGATAAAGAACCAAAGCACAGGCAAATACTTCATCATATTGATATATATCTTTTGAAAGAACAATATGTTAATTGTAGCTTAGCATTTTATTGTTGTATCTTTGATAAATAATAAAAACTGTATATAAAAAGGTAAAGTTTCGTAATAATTGGCATTATATAGAATTTACTAATTAATAAATAAGATTAAATATAGAATTTGCTGTTGCTCCTAATTTGTATAATACAATAAAATAATTTGATAATTCTTTTGGGATTATTTATGTAATGGCATTGAATATTTTTATTGGTTGAATGTTTTTTACTTTATTTTAATATGAAATATATTTCATTAAAGCAACCATATGCAGAAATGTTTGCTATCGGAAAAAAATTAATTGAGTGTAGAAAATGGAATACGAAATTTAGAGGCGATTTTTTAATTCATACATCAAAAACTATTGATGTGAAAGCTTGTGAACATTATAATATTAATGGCAATGATATTGCTAGAGGATCTATAATTGGTAAAGCAAAATTATATGATGTAAAAAAGTATTTAAATTATAAAGAATATTTTCTAAATAAAGGAGCATTTTTCTTTAAATTACTATAATAAAAATATTTATGGATTTATAATAAAGGATGCTATAAAATTTAAACTAAGCATTCCCTATAAAGGAAAATTAGGGTTTTTTGAGGTCAATGAATTCAAATAGATTGCTAAGAAACATTATCTTCTTGGTGTTTATTATTTGTTGATTTTTTTCTCTTTTAAATCTTTCGGATATGGTTATTAGAGTAATCACTATTCTGATTCTCTCTTTTTGTTGTGCGGATTATAAAATTATAGACCCATATATTTTAATGTAACATATTTTTCAATTAAAGATAATAAAATTTTTTTAATCTATAATTTCTTTTGACATTTTAGCTGCTTCTACAACACTTTTTATTTCTATATTTTTGCTTTTACTTAATATTTGTGAAATAGATGGCTTTGCTTTCTCTCCAATAATTAAAGTTTCTTTTCCTTTTATATTTAGAATAATTGTTAACTTTTTATTTTTAAGCTCTTCAGCAAAATCTCGTGCATCTTTAATAATGTCCCAAAAACTTAGCTTGCTTTCTGTTTTATTGTCTGTCTCTATCAATTCAAAAATTGATGTATCTTTGACATCAACTATGATGTCTTCCTTAAAGTCTATTGATAAAAGAGGTGTTTCATTATTATCTACTGAAATTTTACCCCTCATATTCAAATAAAAACACTACCTATGCTGATGCATATTTTGAGGGATCGCTTGATGCCGATAATGATGATGAACTGCTAGAGCGAGCTGGTGATGATGGTGATGAGAGGGAAGTTGTTGCAATTGTTATTTTGCCATCGACTACCCATTTGGCACCGCCTAACTCTCTACCACCTGGGCCATGTGCTGACGGTACGTCGATTTCCAAGTGGTCAAAAGTGTATGTTACTGCTACATCCTTATCTATTACTTTTTCAATAACTTTAGAGATTAATTGAGACCAGTGTGATGCTTTCTCTTGCATCTGTGAACTTTGATCTGATCCTTGTGAATAATCACTCATATTCATTTATTATTAACATTCTTTATAAATATATTATTCGAATATTATCAAATATTGCTACTACCTCTACTGCTACTGCTTTAATGTGAATTTTTCTTTATTTTTATTATGATGATATACTTCTTCCTTGTATTATTCTTACTCTTTATAAAATATGATTATTCTATTACATTAATGGACGAGTTTATTGATTTTATATGCATAAATAAATACACAATATAGAAAACAGTATTTGTTATTCAAGTATGCATAGTTAAACTAGATATATATTATTAATAGTTTAGAATGAAATATGTCAAATTCACTTTCTTTTTCAAAGCGAATGGATTTTTTAAGTAAAGATAAACAAAGCAATGTAATTTTGGCAATAGATCCATTGTATAATACGCCTAATTTATTTAATCATATAGTTGATTTAATCACTAAATTAGGAAAATATCTTTGTGCAATTAAATTGAACTTTCATATAATATTGCCATTTTCATTGAATGAAATTCAGAAAATAAATGATATTGCACATGATGAAAAATTACAGGTTATTGCAGATATTAAATTAAATGATATCCCTGATACCAATAAAATAGCTGTACAATACTTATATTCAATGGGATTTGATTCAATTATTGTAAATCCTTTTATAGGAAAAAATAGTCTTAAAACAACAGTTGATTTTGCTCACTCTTTAGGTTGTGGTATTATCTCGCTTATCTATATGAGCCATGATGATGCCCATGAAGGATTTGGTGCATCTATAATTAATTCGACTGAACATAAATCAAATAATCGTTCTAATTTGTTTTATAAGATGTTTTATCAAAACTCTAAAGAATCTGAGGTAGATGGTGTAGTTATAGGAGGAAACAGATTAGATATTCTAAAAGAGTTTTCTTTTAAAAAAAAAATTCCTATTTATTCTCCGGGCCTCATTACACAGGGCGGAGATATTAAATCTGCATTAGATTGTGGTGCTGATTTTTTAATTATAGGGCGAGCAATTTTAAATTCTAATAACCCTTTGCTAGAATTAAAAGGCATCCATACTATGATCAAAGGTTCAATTTTTAAATAATCTAATAAATTCCTGTAAATCTAAATATCATGAGAAAAGGAATATTTTCTATTACTTTTACGCTATTTCTTTTGGCAAGTTTAAGATCAAGTGCGAGTTCTACTATATTATTTCCAACCAAATTTATTATTGACGCATCTTTTAAAAGGACGGTTGCTTCTTCTTTTGTTATTTCTTCACTATAATAGTATTCTTTTGATATATTGATTGTAAAATCGCCTTGATTGATTTTTTTTCCAACTAGGTCCAAATCACATATATTAATAATGTGAGTTTCCTGATATTTTATTTTACGTAAAGCATAATTTTTATTATATGACTTAATATTGTCCATTTCTTCTTCTTCTTCTTTTATTTTCATATAGTTTTTTTATTTACTTTAATTTTAATCTAAAACATTTTATTGTTTGTGATCAAAAAGTAATAATTATGTTATAATAAAAAAAGGTTATTGTCTTCAAATAAAAGATATAGTAGTGATAAAGGTAAAAGAAAAATAGATAAAAAGGGAGTTATTGTAACATTACTCATTGCTATAGGAATTATTGGAGCTAGCTTTATAGTGTGGTTTTTACCTCAAGGGAATAATAATAACAATAATGCAATGCTTTTCTCAAATCCTAATGACACTTTAACTGCAGTTAATAGTCAATTCGTATTACTGAAAACTGAGTTGAACAATCAGATACGAGGATCTGAATCTTCTCAAAATCATTTTAATACTACACAACTTAAAAACAGTATTGATACTTTTATGATACAGAACAATGATCTTATGCAAACATTATTACATGGAAACCCGTCAGCTTCTATGGTCACTAGTTATGTGAATCTAATGAATAGCCTTAAGAATTTTTCATTTTACCTTGGTGATTTAAAAAATATTACTATTTCTACTCATCCTGTCAATATTACTAAAGATTTGACGTCTTTACAAAAAAAATGGTCTGTTATGATTTTGATAAAGGATTATTTATAAATAGTATACTTTAAACTTTTAAAAATATGCGACTACTTGAATATCAAGGGAAGGAGCTTTTTAATCAATATGGTATAAGGACTCCACTATCTTTTCTAGCTTCAAATATTGAAGATGCCAAAAAAGGCGCTCAATATTTAGGTTATCCTTTTGTTTTGTAATCTCAGTTGACTGTTGGAGGTAGAGGTAAGGCTGGCGCCATACAAAAATGCAGGGAGTCTTCTGAATTGGGGCCTAAATTTAATAATATTTTAAATAAAGAAGTAAAAGGTGAACTGCCACGTGGAATTTTGCTTGAGAAAATGGTTGATATATCTAAAGAATTCTATTTATCAATTTTTTTAAATAGAAGTAAACGATGTTTTTCTATAATTGCTTCATCAGAAGGGGGAGTCGACATAGAACAAACTGACAACAAGGTTATACAAGATCTTTTAGGTAATAAATTATCCAAAGAACTTGCTAATGAGATTTCAAATAAATTGAAAATCCATGATAATTCCAAAGAAAATTTTGTAAATCTATTGCTAAATCTATTTAAATTGGTTAATGAAAAAGAAGCAGAGCTTGCTGAAATTAATCCTCTTGCTACATTAAACGATGGATCTCTAATTGCTCTTGATTCCAAGGTGATTATTGATGATAATTCTTTATTTAGACATGAAGACTTAAAAAAATATTTATTTATGAGCGAACTAGAAAAACAAGCTTCAAAAAATGGTTTTTCTTTTGTAGAGCTGGATGGGGACATAGCTATTATTGGAAATGGTGCAGGATTGGTTATGTCTACATTGGATATGGTTAGTGATGCCCATGGTAAAGCAGGATCATTTTTAGATTTTGGAGGCAAGGCAACAAGCGAAACAATTTACAAAGCCATTGAATTGATAAGTGAACTACCAAAGATAAGAGCAATTCTTGTTAATCTCTTTGGTGGCATTGTTAGAACTGATCTTGTAGCTCAAGGTATTTTAGATGCTTATAAGAACAATATACTCACTGTTCCTGTATTTGCTAGAATATCTGGAGCAGAATCTGAAAAAGCAAAACAATTGCTACGAGGCAGTAGGGCCAAATTATTTGATACAGTAGAGGAAGCAATAAATGAAGTAGTCCTAAATGTAAATAATGCTATTAAACAGTGATTTAATATGGGTTCACAATTTGATATATTTAAAATACTAATTGGCTCTGATACTGAAACGGATTTTGAAAACAAGCCTGTAATAATTCAAGGAATTACTGGAAGCTTTGGTTCAAATCATACAAAATTGATGAAAGGTTATGGAACAAACATAGCTGCAGGTGTTACTCCTGGAAAAGGCGGCTCAAAATTTGAGGATATACCTGTTTATAATACAATGAAGGAGGCAATAGATTCTACGGGTGCAATTATTTCAGGTGTTTTTGTACCTGCACCTTTTTTTTATAATGCTGCAAAAGAAGCAATCGACAGTGGAATAAAGTTATTAGTTGCTATACCTGAACATGTTCCAGTTCTTGATTCAATAAAAGTCTATGAATATGCACAAAAACAAGGTGCAAGAATGATTGGGCCCAATACTCCAGGTGTTATTGTTCCGAAGGTTATGAAAGTTGGAATTATGCCTGCTCAACCATTTACTCCGGGCAATACTGTGGTTTTTTCTAGAAGTGGTACTTTGATGTATGAAGTATCATTTCATTTATCTAGATCTGGATATGGTCAGCGTTTGAGTTTGGGTATTGGTGGTGACCCGATAAATGGCACTAATCTTATAGATTCTTTTGAATTAATAAGAGATCGTGAGGATGTTGATTCTATCGTAGTAGTAGGTGAAATTGGTGGGGATGCTGAAGAACAGTTATCTGAATATATTATTAAAAATAATTTTACTATACCTGTTATAGCATATATTGCTGGACGATCTGCGCCTAAAGAAAAACGAATGGGTCATGCAGGTGCAATTGTTTATGGAAATTATGGTTCAGCTGAATCAAAAATTGCAAACTATTCAAAAGCAAATGTACCTGTAGCAAAAAGTCCAAGAGAAGTTCCTTTATTGCTTAAAGAACAATTGAAAAAATGATATATGATGCGACAAATAGATAAAAGGAGAATAATATAGAGTATCTTTGTAGATCTCTATAATAAATAAATTTTATTAATTGATATGCTTTATTTTATTTAACTTAATGGAAAAGAGATTTTGTAGTAATTGTATGTTAAAAACATCTCATGAGTTTATAGAGGAAAATGATGTTATCTATACTTATAAACGAAAACGTGCTTACAAATGTTTAAACTGCGGATATTTGTCAAAAAAAAGGGGTCTTAGACCTTCTTCAGAATCAGTTTATTGATTAAAAAAAATTTTTACTTATGTTGTTGCTGCTATTTTTGATAATGGGATTGATGCAGATGGTGCAGCAGCAGTTACATTCAACATTCCCATCCATCCTTTGCCTGTAAATTCTGATTGATGTGCATGAATCATGTATTGACCTGGATAACCTGCTGTAAATTCTATTATTCCTCTATCACCTACCGTTTGAGTAACAATATCTGTTTTGTAATCTGGTACTGTTGCAGTTCCTGCTGAAATATAGTTATACATCATTCCGTGTAAGTGAAATGAATTTACTAAATCAAAATCAAGCATGTTCACAAGGTAAATTCTATAATTTTCCCCCTGCACAAGATGTATTGGATGATCCATATATCCAAATCCGACACCATTAACTGTATAGATATCGTTTCCTCTTTCTACATCGTGTCCTTCTAGAAGTTTTGTGGGATCTTTTTTATCTACAGGTGGCATTGAAAATGATCCGCCTTCATGAGTATAATTCATATCATAGCCGTTCATTAACATAGCCATTTCATGCATTGGCATTCTTGGTTGCTTTGGATCTATTATAAACATGCCATATAAACCTCTATTTACGTGATCTTCAACAGGTTCTACATGACAGTGATATGGGTAAAGACCATAAGGCTGAGCTATAAAGGTGTAAGTAAAGCTTTTCCCTGGTTGTATTGCTCCAGCGGGTCCAGTTACTCCATCTACTTCACCTGGATGCATCGAGTGCATATGAAGTGAATGAGAATGATTGCTATTTGGAGCATTTATTACAGTAATTTTAATCAAATCTCCTTCTGTCATTCTCATTGTAGGTCCTGGAATGGTTCCGTTAAAAGTCCATGCCTTGAAATAATGGCCTGCATTTGAAATTGGAACAGTATGATTTTCTTCTGTAATCAGAGTAAATTCTCTTGTTGTTGTTTTATTTTTGTCATCAATTGTAACATGACCACAATTAAAATAAGTCAAATATTCAGTATAATTTGGTCTTTTGCTCAAATCATCAGAGCAGTTTTTCATTTTATCGTATTGCAGAACACTAGTTGTATAACCCCTGTTATCTTTAATTCCATTTTTATTGTTCTTTTCATTGGAAGCTTGTGAATAGCTTTCTTTTAGATAATAGTTTGAAAAGCTAAAAAAAATTAATAAACTTGCAATAAAAACTCCAAAAATTCTATATTTTTGGTCCATCTATATAAAAGTAAACTTTACAGTATAAAAACTATTATATTATATTCCATTACATTTTAGTAACTTATATATATTTTTATTTTATATAGTAATGTTTACATTCTATTTTATAATTTGAATGGTTAAAATAAATTAATTAGATGATTGATATTAGATAATCAATACTCATGAACAGGCGATTTATGTTATATTTATATAATAAAAATAAAAAATTTTCTAAAGAAAATTGTAAAGAGGTATTAATCCACCTAAGATCTTTATTTTCTGATTTTTCGAATATTGAAATAAGAGATGTAAGGATTTCTAGTTATTTTGTTGAAGTCGATTTAAGTTTGTATGAAGCCGGTAATCTAAATCCTCCAAATCCTCATCAAATTCCAGAATCTATATTCTCAAGATTTAATTCTTTTAGTTCTATATTAAATTATGATTATCTTATTGAAACAAAGCATTGTTTAACAAAAGAAAATGTTTTAGATAATGCTATATTTTTATTTAATATCGAGCGATTTTGGAAATCTCATGAAGTTCTAGAAGGCATATGGAAAGAATCTTTAGGAATAGAAAAACGAGTGTTAAATGGATTAATATTAATAGATGCAGCATTTGTTCATTTCCAAAAAAATGAAATCAGAGTTTTTATCTCCATTTTAAAACGTTCTTTAGAAAAGTTACAGGAAAGTCATGGAAAATTTTATAATACAAATTTAGATGAAATAAAAAATAGTTTAAATAAACTTATTGAGAGTCATAATTATAATACTTTTAAAATATTGACATATTGAACTTTTTTATTTGTGTAGAGGTGGGGAAGGGATTCGAACCCTTATATATTCGCTGTCTACATTAAACTTTCTATTCTGCAGGCGAACGCATGGCCGCTCTGCCACCCCACCAATAACAATTTTCATTAATTGAAAACTTATATTTCTTTGTAACTAGTTTTTTCTTATCTTTTATAACTTTTTGCAGCAAGTATAATGTCTTCAGATTTTATTGTTTTTCTACCTGCGTGTAATGCTAGATCAACTGCTTGTTTTGCAATATTTTCACCTATACCTTCCAATATTTTCCTTAATTCATTTGCTGCTTCATCGCTAACTCTTTCAGCGCCAAATTTTTTTATTATTCGGTATGTAGAAGCTAAAGATATTTCTGATTCTAAAGACATTAGATACATTTTAATATTCATATTAAATAACTTGTCTGTTGAGTTGGCTCTGTTCATTTAACAAAAGCCTATAGTTTGAAAGATGATCTATCTATTTCATAGTGGCCTCGAGAAACAAAAGACGGCCTTCTTTGTGTATATAGAGGGTAGGTTCTATATTTCTATTTTTCAGGTTTATCATTAAGACGAATAACAGCTGTAATGGTAGGCATAATGTTTTATCAAAAGAAATCACGTTTCAATCTGAAACTGATGGATTCAAAAATTCAAACCACAAAAGATATCATCAAAAAGAGAAAGAAGATTAATGAGTTTGTCATAAGATCAAACACATAGTGATAAAGATTGGTTTTCAAGAACTAGTGTGGCTCTGACGGATAGCTATAGAACCAATGCACAGACAAATAATTTTTCAGATTGACATATCTTTTGAAAGAACAATATGCTGATTGTAGATGAGAGCGTTTTATTGTTGCATCTTTTTGATAAATTGATATG
>Ga0134125_10003617_pt1 | contig 17850 bp, 15 predicted proteins | sample KB31751_FD_96464 | JGI IMG/M metagenome (GOLD analysis project Ga0134125, IMG submission 96464) | Terrestrial soil microbial communities with excess Nitrogen fertilizer from Kellogg Biological Station, Michigan, USA - KB3-175-1 | ecosystem: Environmental > Terrestrial > Soil > Unclassified ...
CGGCTGCGCCGGCTGCGCGTTCATGTCGACGCGCGCCACCGCCTGCGCGCCGACCGCGATGGTCACGTTCACCGTCTGCGGCGCATAGCCGCGCGCCCGCACCTCGACGATGTGATCGCCGACCGGCACGCCCGAGATGGTGCTGTTGACCGTGCCCTTCATCTCGCCGTCGATCCACACCTCGGCGCCGGGGATGCCGCACACCACGCGCAGCATGCCTGCCGCCGGGCCGGCCGGCACCAGCTGCGCCACCACCTTCTGCTGCTGGTTGCCGACGACGGTGACGATCTGCTTCCACGACATCGTGTCCTTCTTGACCTCGAGCGTGTGCTGCCCCTCGGGGATGTCGCTGAGCAGCGCCGGCGTCGAGTCCTTGCGCACGCCGTCGAGGTACACGTCGGCGCCCGGCTGATCCGAGGTCACCAGGAGCGCGCCCTTCTTCACCGCCTGCTGCAGATCGATCACCATCTGCCGCTGATCGCCCTCGGCGACGTCGGCGGTGTCGGCCCAATCGACGTAGCCCTGCTTCTTGACCTCGATGCGGTGCTTCCCCGCCGGCACCTCGACGCGCGCCGGCACCGTGCCCACCGGCGCGCCGTCGACGAACAGCTGGGCGCCGTTGGCCGAGTCGTTCGACGAGGTGGCACGCACGTCGAGCGTCGCCGGCCGCACCGCGCGCTCGAGCGTGAAGATGAACCCCTCCGAGCGCGTGACGGTGATCGGCTTCTTGACCGGCTGGAAGCCGGGCAGCTCGAGGATGATGGTGTAGGTGCCCTTGGGCAGCCGGAGCGTCGACGGCGTGTAGCCCTTGATGCCCGTCTCTTTGCTGTCGACGTAGATGGCCGCCTGCTGCGGCTGCGAATCGATCTTGATTCGCATCTTGTGTTGCGCGCCGGCCACGCCGCCGCCGAATGCTGTCCACGTTGCGATCGCGGTGACCACGCTGAATAAGCGAACGAGACTACGCATGATGCGAGCGTACCCGACGCTTGGACCCGAGATCAAGGTGCTCTCGACGGGGTTTTCCGAATGCAGGCCGAGCGTGACAGTGTGACCCGTAGGCCACCCCGTTTCGGCAACCTCAGGCGGCCTTCGCTTCCACGTTCTTGCGAGGGTCCATCCAGCGCCGCACCGAGGCGACGAGCACCGCCACCGTGCAGAACATCAGCGCGATCGAAACCGCGGCGTCGAGATAGCCCTGGAAGCTTCGCAGCTTCAAGAAGTTGTTCACCGTCGACAGATAGGCGGCGGTGAGCGTCGTGGTGGCCACGAACACGAGCGGCACCAGCGTGACCCAGGCGTAGCGCCCGCGCCCGGCGTTGACGATCACCGTCGTGCCCACGCACAGCGCCGTCGTGGCGAGCAGCTGATTGGCGATGCCGAGCATCGGCCACAGCGTCGAGATCGAGCCGGTGCGCAGGAACGCGCCCCACATCACCACCACCAGCCCCGACGAGAAATAGATCCCCGGCGCCCAGTCGTGCTTCCAAAAGCGCGCGTCGAAGCGCCCGAGCGTCTCCTGCGCGAGGAAGCGCGCCACGCGCGTCCCCGCGTCGACGGTGGTCAGGATGAACACCGCCTCGAACATGACGATGAAGTGGTACCAATAGGCGAGCAGCGCCTTCATGCCCGGCAGGCCGGAGAAGATCTTGGCGATGCCGACGGCGAGCGAGACCGAGCCGGCGGTGCGCCCGCGCAGATCCTCGCCGATCGCCGCCATCATCGCGTTCAGATCGACCGGCGTCATGCCGAGGTGCGCGAACTTCGCCGGCGCGACGTTGATGGCGAAGTAGTCGGCCTTGTAGAGCGACGCCGCGGCGATGAGCGAGGTGACCCCGACGAGCCCCTCGATCAGCATCGCGCCGTAGCCGATGAAGCGCGTGTCCGACTCGCGCTCGATCATCTTCGGCGTCGTCCCCGACGCGATGAGCGAGTGGAAGCCGGAGATGGCGCCGCAGGCGATGGTGATGAAGACGAACGGAAAGAGCTTGCCCGGAATGATCGGCCCGTGGCCGTGCACGAACTCGGTGACGGCGTCCATCTTGAGCTCGGGGTTCACGATCATGATGCCGACCACGAGCACGGCCAGCGTGCCGAGCTTCATGTACGCCGACAGGTAGTCGCGCGGCACGAGCAGGAGCCACACCGGCAGCACCGAGGCGACGAAGCCGTAGACGCAGATGAGGTAGATGAGCGTCGTCTGCGACAGCTTGAGGTAGTGCCCGAACGACGACGCCGCGACGCCGCGTCCGCCCCACACCGCGAAGAGCAAGGCCACGACGCCGACGATGGTGGCGTTGCGGATGCTGCCGTGGCCTCCCTTGCCGCGCAGCGCGCCGCCCATCACCAGCGCGATCGGGATGGTCATGCCGATGGTGAAGGTGGCCCACGCCGACTCGGCCAGGATGTTGACCACGGCGAAGCCCATCGCCGCGATCGCGATGATCACCGTGAAGAAGATGGCGATGGCCGCGATGACGCCGGCGACGGGCCCGATCTCCTCGCGCGCGATCTCGGCGAGCGAGCGGCCGTTGCGGCGCACGCTCGAGGCCAGGATGATGAAGTCGTGGACGGCGCCGCCGATCACGACGCCGATGAGGATCCACAGAAAGCCGGGCAGGAAGCCGAACTGCACCGCGAGCACGGGACCGATGAGCGGGCCGGCGCCGGTGATGGCCGCGAAGTGGTGGCCGAAGAGCACCCAGCGGTTGGTGGGCACGAAGTCCTTGCCGTCGGCGAGCCGATGCGCGGGAGTCTGTCGGGTATCGTCGAGGGAGAGGACGCGGGCGGCGATGAACGCGGAGTAGTAGCGGTAGCCGATGGCCAGCGCGCACAGCGTCGCGACCATGATCGGCAGTGCGTGCATGCACGGCACTCTAGCAAAGACTATTCGGTCAGCGCGATGTCGATGGTGCCGAGGAACGGGCCGGTCGCGGCCGAGATGGACACGATGCCCGACGACAGCCCCTGCACGAGGCCGTCGTGCACCGTGGCCAGGCCGCCGTCCGACGTGTACCAGCCGACCCTCTCGGTGAGATCCATCGTCGAGCCGTCGTCGTAGACGCCGGTGGCGACGAGCTGCATCGTGTCGCTCGCCGACATGCTCTGCGACGGCGTGTCGATGCGCAGCTCGACCATCGACGGGTCCGCGACCATGAGCGGCGCCGAGGTGACCACGCCGAGCAGCGACGCGGTGATCATCGCCATGCCGCCCTTGAGCGCGCGGATGCGGCCCGGCTGCTCGACGAGCGCGATGGTCGGATCGGACGTCGACCACGACGCCAGGTCGGTGGCGTCGGCGGTGCTGCCGTCGTTGTAGACCGCGGTCACGTGCCAGGTGGTGAGCCCGCCCGAGCGCGAGGTCTCGGCGTCGGCGCCGATGGCGAGCGCCTGGATGCTCACGGGCATGACGTCGACGTCGGCGCTGGCGTTGATCTCGCCGAGCGTCGCCGTGATGGTGACGTGGCCGGCGCCGATGCCGTAGAGCTTGCCGCCCGACGGCGACGCCGAGAGCAGGTTGGTCGACGACCAGCTCACCTGGCCGGTGACGTCGGTCTTGTTGCCCTCGCTGTCGGTCGCGGTGGCGCTGATCGCGGCGAAGGTGCCGCTGACCAGGGCGCGCGGGGCGCTGATCGAAAGCGTGGTGGCGCCGTTCGCGACGCCGATCGTGTCGCACGGCGAGCTCGGGACGGTCACCGCCTCCGAGGTGGGAGCGGCGCCGACACAGCCGGCGGCCAGGAGCGACAGAAACGCGATGGTGACGTTGGCTTTACGCACGATGTCTTGCCTCCGACCGTCTCATCGGCCGGGGGTCGTGCGACTTGAGACAAAAATCGCGTGCAGCCGCTAGACGGGCAGAACCGCCCGCTTGCGCGGCCATCCGTGCGAGCGCTTGTGGCGCGTGGCCTCGAGGCGGCGGACGAGCTCGGCGCGCAGATCGTCGCCGGCGATGATGGCGTCGACGTGCAGGTCGGCGGCGAGCTTGTAGAGATCGACGTCCTGCCGGTACTGCTCGCGCAGCCCCTCGACGTAGGCGGCGCGCTCGGCCTCGGGCTTCTCCTGGATCTTGTTGTAGAAGACCGCGTTCACCGCGGCCTCGGGGCCCATGACCGCGATCGAAGCCTGCGGCAGCGCGATGGTGGCGTCGGGCTCGAAGGCGGGGCCGCACATGGCGTAGAGCCCGGCGCCGTAGGCCTTGCGCAGGACGACGCAAAACTTCGGCACGCTCGCGTCGGAGACGGCGGAGATCATCTTGGCGCCGTGGCGGATGATGCCCTGGCGCTCGACGGCCTTTCCGATCATGAAGCCGGGGACGTCGGCGAGAAAGACGAGCGGCACCTCGAAGGCGTCGCACAGCCAGATGAAGCGCGCGGCCTTGTCGGCCGAGTCGACGAAGAGCACGCCGCCCTTCCACTTCGGCTGCGAGGCGATGATGCCGACGACCTCGCCGTTCAGGCGCGCGAAGCCGGTGACGATCTCCTTGGCGAACAGCTTCTTGACCTCGAAGAAGGAGCCTTCGTCGAAGAGCGCGTCGATGACCTCGTGGACCGAGAACGCCTGGTTGTGGTTCGCGGGCATGATCTCGTCGATGCGCTTCTTGCCCGCGGGCGGCCGCGCTTCGGCGACGGGCGGCTTCTCGCCGGCGCGCGAGGGCAGATACGACACGTACGCGCGCGCGGCGGCGATGCACTCGGCTTCCGACTTGGCGAGGAGGTCGCCGCAGCCCGAGACCTCGCAGTGCATGCGCGCGCCGCCCATCTCCTCGAGCGTGACCTTCTCGCCGATCACCATCTCGGCCATGCGCGGCGAGCCGAGGTACATGGACGCGTTCTTGTCGACCATGAAGACGACGTCGCAGAACGCGGGGATGTAGGCGCCTCCGGCGGCCGAGGGGCCGAAGAGCAGGCAGATCTGCGGCACCGCGCCCGACAGGTGCACCTGATTGTGGAAGATGCGTCCGGCGTGGCGGCGGCCGGGGAACATATCGATCTGATCGGTGATGCGCGCGCCCGCCGAGTCGACGAGGTAGAAGAGCGGCACGCCGAGCGAGCCGGCGCGCTCCTGGATGCGCACGATCTTCTCGACGGTGCGCGCGCCCCACGAGCCGGCCTTGACGGTCGAGTCGTTGGCCATGACGGCGACGGTGCGGCCGTGGATCTTGCCGAGCCCGGTGATGACGCCGTCGGCGGGCAGGTCGGGCGCGCCGTTGTTGGCGAGCAGGCCATCCTCGACGAAGTCGCGCGCGTCGTCGTCGAGGAGCAGGCGGATGCGGTCGCGCGCGAACAGCTTGCCTTCGGACTCGTTCTTGGCGTGGTACTTCTCGGCGCCGCCGCGTTTGACGTTGGCGACGAGCGCGGCGAGGTCTTCGGATTTGTGCGGCATCGGTTTGAGTTCTTATCACAAGCGAGCGAATCTGCGCCCATGACGATCGGCACCTATCAGAGGCTGTCGGCGGCAGTGCGGCCGTACGACGATCGCGTGGTCGGCGCCGCCGCCGGGCTGCGGGCGCGGATCGAGTCGTCGCTGCCCGGCGTCGTCGTCGAGCACATCGGCAGCACCGCGGTGCCGGGCTGCGCCGGCAAGGGCGTGATCGATCTGCAGGTGCTCTATCCGCCGGGCCAGCTCGCCGCCGCGCGCGAGGCGCTCGACCGGCTCGGGTTCCAGCGGCAACAGAGCCGCGATCCCTGGCCGGAGGAGCGGCCGATGCGGGTCGGCTCGGTCGAGCACGACGGCGCCCGCTTCCAGATCCACGCCCACGTCCTCCGCGCCGACGACCCCGAGGTGGAGGCCAACCGCGGCTTCCGCGACCGCCTGCGCGCCGATGCCGCGTTGCTCGAGGCCTACGTCGCCCGCAAGCGCGCGATCGTCGACGGCGGCGTCACCGACGCGACCGATTACAGCTACGCCAAGGGCGACTTCATCCGCGACGCGTTGACGCGAGCCGGCTAGAAGTCGATGAAGGTGCCGGCGCCGGCATCGACGGCGCGGCGGTAGCAGAGCTCGGCGGCGACCAGATCCTGCCAGGCCAGGCCGACGGCGCCGAAGATGGTGATCTCGTCGTCGCGCTCGCGGCCGGGCTTGCGGCCGGCCAGCACCTCGCCGAGCTCGCCGTGGATGACGCCGGCGTCGAGCTCGCCGGTGGTGGCGGCGACGTTGAGCGCGCCGTCGGTGAGCGCGAGCGCGCGATCGTCGACGACGAGCTTGGCCCGTTTGCACAGGTTGGCGCCGAGCTCGATCTTGCCCGGCTCGTCGGCGCCGAAGGCCGAGACGTGCATGCCGGGCCGCACCAGCTTCTCGTCGAGGATGGCGACGCGGCTCGGGGTCACGGCGATGATCACGTCGGCGCCGTCGACGGCGTCCTCGGGCGAGCGCGCGGCGCGGGCGTTGACGCCGAGCGACTTGCCGAGCTCGGCGGCGAGCTGCTCGGCGCGCGCCGGCTCGAGATCGTAGATGCGCACGTCGCCGAGCCGCTCGATGGCGGCGAGCGCGCCGAGGTGCCAGGTGCCCTGCACGCCGGCGCCGAAGAGCGCGACGGTGGCCGCGCCGGGCCGCGCCAGCGCCGTGATGCCGAGCGCGCCGGCGGCGGCGGTGCGCATGGCGGTGATGAGGCCCGCGTCGAGGATCGCGCGCAGAAAGCCGGTCTCGCGCTCGACGAGCAAGATGGCGCCGCGAAGGAACGGCAGGCCGGCGGCGGGATTGCCGTCGGTCTTGGCGTTGACCTTGACGGTGTAGGCGTCGTAGCCGGCGAGCACGCCGGGGAAGCTCACGACCAGCGACTGCCCGTCGCCGATGCGCGCGTGGGCGCGCTGCGGGCGCGGCTCGAGCGGCTCGGTGGAGTGGCGGATGTAGGCGTCGCCGATCGCGGAGGCGAGCGCGCGCAGCGGCAGATGGCGCGCCACGTCGTTGCGCGACAGGACGAGCGTGCCGCTCACGTGCGCTTCGCTTTCGGCTTCGCCTTCGGTTTTGCCGTCGGTTTTGCTTTCGGCGCATGCGCCTTCGCTGCTTCGACCTTCGGCGCTTCGGCCTTCGGCGCTTCGGCCTTCGGCGCTTCGGCATCGGTCGACTCGTAACGGATGTCGACGATGACGAGCTCGCGCTCGCCCGCGTCCCACCGCACCTTGACCTCGTCGTCGACCTGTTTGCCGAGGAGCGCGCGCCCCACCGGCGACTTCCAGCTGATCTTGCCGCGCTTGGCGTCGACCTCGTCGACGCCGACGATCTGGTAGACGCGCTCTTCGCCCTGTTCGTCTTCGATCGTCACGAACGCGCCGAAGCGCACGCGATCCTTCTGCTGCTCCTCGGCTTTCACGACCTGCATGTGCTCGAGGCGCCGCTGCAGAAATCCCATGCGCCGATCGATCTCGCGCAGCCGCCGCTTGCCGTAGATGTACGCCGCGTTCTCCGAGCGATCGCCCTCGGCGGCGGCATCGGAAACCTCGCGCACGACCTTGGGCCGCTCGACGGTGGCGAGCTCGGTCAGCTCGTCGACGAGCCGCTTGTACCCGTCGGGCGTGATGTAGTTTTTCTCGGCCATGCCTTCGGTCGCCCGTGTTATACCGCACGGGCGTGACCCGCGACGATATCCTCGAATCGCTGTCGGAGCTCGGCTTCTCGACGAACGAGGCCCGCGCCTACAAGGGTCTGCTCTTCGAGAGCCCGGCCACGGGGTACGAGATCGCGCAGCGCGCCGGCATTCCGCGCTCGGCCATCTACGCGGTCTTGAAGCGCCTCGAGGACGAAGGCATGGTCGCGCGCGTCGAGGAGACGCCGGCGCGCTACGCGCCTTTGCCGCCGACCGATCTGCTCGGCGTCTTGCGGCGCCGCTTCGATCGCTCGCTCGAAGGGCTCGACGCGTCGCTACGGCGGCTGCGTCCACCGCCGCCGCCGGTCGATCTGTGGAACGTCAGCGGCTACAACGAAGTCATCGAGCGCGCGCGCACGCTCATCGACGGCGCCGAAGAGCACATCTTCTGCAGCATCTGGCGCCGCGAGGCGATTCGCTTGAAGCCCGCGTTCGACGCCGCCGCCAGGCGCAAGGTCAAGATCATCAGCTTCAGCTTCTGCGCGCTCGACGACCAGCCGGGCAAGCTCTACAGCTACGGCCTCGACGAGAAGGACCTCGAGGCGTTCTGGAAGCACAAGGTGATCCTGGTGGTCGACCACGGCCGCACGCTCATGGGCGGCGCCGAGCCCGACGACGACAGCGACGCGGTGGTCACGGGCCATCCGGCAATCACCGAGGTCGCGCTCAACAACATCGCGCTCGACATCACGCTCCTGTCGCAGCGCAAGAAGCTCGACTCGTCGGAGTCGATGGTCGAGATGCTCGGCGAGCGCCTCGGCTCTCTCGATCCGCTCGTCGCCAAGTCGAAGAAGTAGCCGCTACTTCATCGAGGTGCCGGCGCCACCCGTGCCGCCACCCGACGAGTTCTTGCCGCCGTCGACGACGATGGAGAAGCCGACCGGAGCGCCGCTGGTGTAGACGGCGACGCGGCCGCCGCCACCGCCGCCGGCGGGCGTCACGCCGACTCCGTTGCCGCCGATGGCTTCGATGCGGCCGGCGCCGATGCCCTGGTCGATGTCGATGAGCACGCTTCCGCCCGCGCCGCCCCCGGCCGACACGCCCGAGCCGTCACCGCCGCTGGCGCGAATGAGGCTCAAGAGGTTGAGCGTCGTCGCCGCCAGCTCGATGACGCCGCCACCGGAGCCGGCGCCGGTACCGCCGCCACCGGAGCCGGCCTCGCGCGGATGCATGCTGTCGCCGTAGGTGGTCCCGCCGCCGCAGCTCGAGGGATCGCCGCCGGCGCCGCCGTGCCCGCCGCCGGCGGTGCCCTGCACCGGGCAGATTCCGCCGGCACCGGTGCCCATGTTGGCCGCGAAGCCGCCGCCGTTGGCGTCGAGGGTGCCGCCGATCATGATGCTCTCGGCGCAGGCGGCGAACTGCGTGACGTGCACGGTTTCCGAGATCGTGAGGTTGCGATAGGCGTGGCAGCCGGAGAGCACACCCGAGGTGTCGTCGAGGCCGACGTCGCCTTCGTTGGTCGCCGGCGTGCACGACAATCGCGAGCACGAGGCCGGCAGGCTGACGGTGCCGCCGTCGCCGCCGCCGGAGCCGCCGCCGCCCGCGAGGTCGCCGCCGCCGGACGTCATGTCGCCGCCGCCCATCGATCCGTCGCCGCTCGACGACAGCGCGAACACGTCGTTGCAACCGACGGCGCCGAGAGCGAGGAGCAGGACCGCGGACTTCACGGAATCAGCTTAGCAGACCCCGTCGCGCCGAGCCGCGCCTCGTCGGCGTAGCGCCCGTGCGGCTGCACGCGGAGGTACTTCTCGTAGGCTTGCCGCGCTTCGACGCCGCGCCCGATCGTCTTGAGGCACCGCGCCTCGCCGATGAGCGCGAGCTCGGCGCGCGGCCCGCGGCCGTCGGCGACCGCGCGCAGGTGCGGCACGGCGCCGGCGCAGTCGCCGAGGCGATCGCGGCGCGCCGAGGCGATCGACAGGTGCGCGTCGTCGGCGTGCGGCGCCGTCGGGTACTGGCGCAGGTAGCGCTCGAGCGCCTGCACGCCGGCTTCGGTGTCGCCGGCGGCGAGCAGCGCCTCGCCGCGACGCAGCGACGCCTCCTCGCTGAAGATGCCGTGGCGGAAGCGCGTCTCCGACGCTTCGTAGGCCGCCGCCGCGCGCACCGGATCGTGCAGATCGCGGCCGAACGTCTGGCCGAGCAGGAACTGCGCCTGCTCCGCTTCGGGGCCGTCGCCGCGCGCCGCCGTCTGCAGCAGCGGCAACGCACGCTCGGGCCGGCGCGCCAGCCGCTCGGCCTGCGCCTCGAGGAGCGCGGCGCGCGCGAGCTGCAGCTTGGTCGCCGGGCCGTGCCCGAGCTCGTGCAGGCGGCTGATGGCGCGATCGTAGGCCCCGGCGAGCACGTCGGCGCGGGCGCGCGCGAGTAGATCGCCCGCGCCGACGTGCGCCGGAACCGTGGTGGTCTCCACGCTCGACAGCTCGGGGAGCTCGGCGTGGAAGATCGTGGGCGTGCCGGCGGCGAGCTCGACCCGCTCTTCGACGGGGAGCCGGCCGTTGGCGCGCACGCGCACGTTGTGGGCACCGGGGGTGAGCGCGAGCGACAGCGGCGCGCGCCCGTAGTCGACGCCGTCGACGCTCACCTCGGCGCCGGCCACGTCGGCGAACACGTCGAGCGTCTCGGTCGGGCCGGCGGCGAGCGGACCGTCGAGCGCGGCCAGCCGCGCGGCGAAGTCGGCCCCGATCGGCATCGGCTGCGCCGCGCCGGGAAGGATCTGGAAGCCAGCGGCCACGTCGAGCGTGCGCGCGCCGGCGAAGCGGACGCGCCCGCGATCGACCGCGACCGAGGTGCCGCCCGGCGTCGCCTCGACGAGGAAGCGCGTGCCGTGCACCGTCACGCGGCCGTCGTGCGTCTGCACCGCGAGCACCGCGCCCGGCGCCAGCGGATCGACGTCGAGCACCACGCGCCCACGCTCGAGCGTGAGCGTGCGCAGCGACAAGCGGCTCTCGGCGAGCTGCACGCGCGCACCGGTCGGCCCGCCCTCGACGGCGACGCGCGCGCCGGCCCAGGTCGCCACCACGCGCGCGCTCGGCCCGACGGTGAGCCAGCCGCCCGACGGCAGCGCCATCTTGGCCTCGGCGACCGCGTGATCGTCCCCGACCTCGACCTCGGCCGCGCCCTGGCGCGACACCAGCGCGAAGCCGACGCCGTCGGCCGGCGCGTGCGGACGCTTGGGATGCAGCGCGAAGACGAGCACGAACCCGGCGACGGCGCCGGCGAGCGCCGCCCACTTCATCTGGGCGACGGGGATGCGCCGCGTCGGGCGCTCCTCGAGCCGGCGGCGCACTTCGTTGATCTGCCGCTGGCGCAAGAACGCCGGCTCCGGCGGCGGCTCGAGCACCTCGTGCACGGCGTCGACATGCGCCATCGCCGCGCGGCAGCGCGTGCAGCCCTCGACGTGCGCGCCGATCCACTCGGCCGCTTCCGGATGCAGACGGCCGGCGCGCCAGGCGAACAGCGCCTCTTCGGTCGGCCCGCCGATGTGCAGCGGCTGCGTATCCACGTTGCCGCTCACGAGCGCGTCTCCGGCTTGCGCTCGAGGAGCTTGCCGCGCGCGGCGCGCAGGCGGCGCTTGACGGTGCGCGTGGAGCAGCGCAACACGGCGGCCACGTCCTCGAGCGGGAGCTCCTCGACCTCGTGCAGGACGAAGGCGGCGCGCTCTTCGCCGTCGAGCGTGTCGAGCGCGGCGCGCGCAGCCGACACCGCCCGCCCACGGTCAATCAGATCGTCGGGCGCCGCCGCTCCCTGCGGCATGGTCGCGTCCTCGGCGTCGCGGCGGAACCAGCTGCGCACGCGATCGTAGCGGCGCGAGCGCGCCACCACGCGGTGGCAGATGCCGAACACGAAGGTGGAGACGCGCGACCGCCCCTCGAAGGCGTCGATGCTGCGGCACACCTGCTCGAGCGACGACTGCACGAGATCCTCGTGCTGCTCGCGATCGCGCGGGCCGGCGAGCCGATAAACGATGCGGTAGATCGAAGGATAGATTGCGGTCATCAGCGCGTTGAGCGCCGCGGGATCGCCCGAGCGATGACGCGCCACGAGCGCAGCGAGCTGCGGCTCGGGGTCCGCGGGCGCGGGAGCGGCTGGGCGCTGACGGCGATCCACCAGTTGCATTCCTTTCGTGAGTGCCGTTGCGCGGATCTCGGGGCCAGACCGCATAGTAGCGGTTTCGCACCCTTACCCACAAGTCCTGCGGGGTTACGCTAGTACCCGGAACGCCACGCGATTCCGAGCGTCATCTCGAAAGACACCCGCGACAGCTCGGCCGCGGTGCTGCCGTTCACCGTCACCTTCTCGTCGGTGGCGGCGATGTCGAGATCGGCGCCGAGGACGAGCGCGACCGGCCCGGCGAGTGTGAGCGCGAGGCGCGGCCCGACGACGGCGGCGAACGACGCCAGCGTGTGGTGGCCGGCGCCGTGCGCGTTCTCGTAGAGCACGACGAGCGCCGGACCGGCGGTGAGATCGACGTCGACGAGGCGGGTGTGCGTGCCGATGCCGACGCGCGCGGCGATCGCGGTGCGGAAGTAGGACAGCTCGATCCCCGACGACAGCGTCTGGCTCATGCCGGTGAGCGAAAGCGCGCCGCCGACGCGCAGCAGGCCTCGCGACCACGACAGGCGCGCGAGCGCGCCGGCCAGCCACGGGTTCGACCGGCCGACGCCGCCGATGGCCGAGCCGCCGATCTCGACGGCGGTCCGCGTCGGCGACGGCGCGGCGGGCTTCTCGATCTTGGCGGCCGCAGCGGCGTGCGCCTGCGCGTCCTTCGCGGAGGCGGCGCGCGCGTCGTCGGCCTGCTTCTGCAGCTGCTTGACGACCTCGAGCTGGCGCGCCATCTCGGCTTCGTGCGCCTTCTCTTGCTCGGGCGTCGGCGGCGTCGGATTCGCCGGCGGCGGGTTCTGCGGCGGCGGATTCGTCGGCGGCGGATTCGTCGGCGGCGGATTCGCCGGCGACGGGCCGAGCGCAGGCGGCGTGTCCTGGTGCGCGCCGCCGACGATGTCGGGAAACTCCGAGGTCAGGATGTCGGAGACGAGCAGCGCCAGGCTCTCGGCGAGATCCTCGGCATCGCGATAGCGGATCTCGGCGCGGCGCTCGGCGCGCGCCGCCTTGTTCGCCTGCACCACGACCAGGCAGCGCGCCACCTTCGCCGACGACGGGAAGGCGCAGCTCGCGGCGGCCTCGGCGTCCTGCGGCTCGGCGGTCACCAGCGACGAGCCGAGCGACTTGAGCGCCACACCGACGTGCGCCTGCACCGCGGTCTGCAGCGCCGCCGGCGGCCGTCCCTCGACGGCGACGCCGCGCCAGCGCACGCGCGCGCTGCCTGCCGACGCAACGCCGCCGACGCAGATGCAAACAAGCGTCAGCAGAAGGCGCCGCAACACGGAGGCGACCATAGCATTCGAAACTGTTAGGATGCGAGCCGTGCGCGCGATTGCCGTTCTCGCCGTCCTGGTCCCGGTGGCTGCGTCCGCCGCCTCGTCCGCCGACGAGATGGGTATGCGCACCGAGCGCAACCTGTCGCCCGAGCAGTGCCTCGCCCTGCCCGCCGCCGACGTGGCAACGCGCTGCCCGGGCATGGGCGGGCGGCTCCTCCACGTCGGCAACGTGAAGTACGCCATCGTCGAGCGCTACGAGCCCAAGCGCGCGACGCTGTGGTGCGACGAGGGCGAAGGGCGCTGGCGCTGCCGTCGCGTGGTCCTGCTCGATCACGAGCTGCGCACGACGCGGCGGCGCAACCCGCAGGCCTACGTGACGGCCAACGAGCTGTTGCGCACGGTCACCGGCGCGCCGTCCTTGCGCATCGGCGACGAGATGGGCGCGCTCTTCGCCGGCGCCGAGCGGCGGCGCACCTGCGTCGAGCAGCCGTCGCATGGATGCGCCACGCAGCAGGTGCGCCTCCTGGTCAACGGCCCGAGCGGCACGCCGCTCATCAAGCGGCGCATGTGGCTCGTCGAGGATGCCGACGGGCCGATGCTGCAGTGCTCGGACGAGAAGCTCCAGCGCTGCGACGCGCTCGACGGCGCCGGCTGGCTGGCGATGATCGTGACGCTGCGGCCGTCGTCGCAGGCGTCGCCCGAGCCGCCGCCCGAGGTCGATGTGCCGACGGTACGCGCCGACAAACGGCCGCCGCCGAAGGGGGGCGTGGCGCTCACCGCCGCCGAGGCCGTCGACACGCCGGCGGGCGCGCTCGATCCCTACATCAAGCAGAAGTTCGGCAGGTCGCTGCCCAAGGCGCCGTCGCGCGCCGAGGCGCTGAAGCTGGCGGCCGAGATCGATCAGCACGGCAAGGGCTGCGTGGCCGCCGATCGCGCCACCGTGGAGCTGACGCTGACCGGCGACGGCAACGTGCTCGCGCTCAGCGTCGACGGCGCGCAGTCGGGCGGCGAGCACGACTGCCTGGTGGCGGCGGCAAAGAAGCTGCCCTTGCCGCGATTCGCGGACGGCACGTGGCACATGACCGCGCTCGTCCGCAAGAAGTAGCGCGGCGCCGTCGCCAGGCGTGGAAGATGGTAGAGCCGCATCGCGCCGCTTTATATGGTATAAGCGCCGGCCATGTCGGAAAAGCTGTCGCAGGGTCAGGAGAAGTTCGGGGCCGACGAGCGCAAGTGGCGCGACGTCGGGGCGGGGCTGAGCGTGCTCGATCTCTACGAGGAGAACGGCCGCAAGATGCAGCTGGTCCGCCTCACCGCGCAGGGGCGCATCATGGCGCACAAGCATCGCGGCACCGAGATCATGTACGTGGTGCGCGGCACGCTCGTCGTCGACGGCGTGCGCCTGAAGGTGGGCGACGTGTTGGTGGCGCCGCCCGAGTCGGTGCACCGCGAGACGTGGAGCGCCGAAGGGTGCGAGCTCGTCATCGAGTGCTCGCCCGACGACGATCTGCTGCGTTCGTAGCCTGTTTCAGATTCTTCCGCTGCCATAGCTCGAGCACGAGGAGCGCCCACAAGCGCTGGCGATGATCGACCGCGCCGCGCGCGTGCTCGTCGAGGAGCCGCTCGAGCTCGCCGCGACGGAGCGCGCCGGCGGCGGCGAGCGAATCGCCGTCGAGGAGCGCGTCGCGGCAGAGGTCGCTGAGCTCGCCGCGCAGCCAGCGCGCGATGGGCATGCCGAAGCCCTTCTTGGGGCGATCGACGATGGCGCGCGGCAGGAGCTTGCGCGCCATGCGCTTCAAGATCCATTTGCCGGTCGTGCGGCGCAGCTTCCAGTCGAGCGGCAGCGCGGCGGCGAATTCGGCGACGGCCGTGTCGAGGAACGGCGCGCGCACCTCGAGCGACGCGGCCATCGACGCGCGATCGACCTTGGCCAGCACCGAATGGGTCAGATAGAGGCCGACGTCCTGGTAGAGCACGCGCTCGAGGTGGGTGCCCGCCGGCGGCTCGTGATAGCGCGCGCGCACGGCGGCGAACGGATCGCGCGCCACGCCGTCACCGTCGTCGCCCATGAGCGCGGCGAGGCGCGCCGGCTCGAAGGCGCCGAGCCAGCGGTAGTTGCGCTCGTCGTCGGAGGCGGCGCCGCCGGCGGTGAGCTTCTTGACGCGGAAGTCGAAGCTGAAGTTGTCGAGCGACACCGGCAGGCGCGCGGCGAGCACGGCGGCCGCCCGCATCAGCGGCGGGCGGCCGAGCGGTCCCGCCCAGGCGAGCAGGCGATGCGCGACATGCGTGGGATAGCCGGCGAACAGCTCGTCGGCGCCGTCGCCGCCGAGCGCGACGGTGACGTGGCGGCGGGCGAAGCGCGAGAGCAGATAGGTCGGCACGATCGAGCCGTCGGCTACAGGCTCGTCGAGGATCGATCCCAGCTCGCCGACGATGCGCGCCGCCTCGGCGAGCGACAGCTCCTCCTCGTGATGGCGCGTGCCGAGGTGCGCGGCGACGGCGCGCGCGTGGGTGCGCTCGTCGAACGAGGGATCGGCGAAGGCGACCGAGAAGGTCTCGATGCCCGCGCGCTCGCGCGCCGCGAGCGCCGCCACCGTCGACGAATCGACGCCGCCCGAGAGGAAGATGCCGAGCGGCACGTCGGCGACCAGGCGGCGCCGAACGGCCGACTGCAGGAGCGCTTCGAGATCGACCGCCGCGGCATCGACCGCAGCGCGGCCGCGCGCCGCCGTGCTGCGCGCGCCGCCGTCGACGCGCAGGGTCCAGTAGCGGCGCTCGCGCGGGTGCCCGTCGGCGTCGAAGCTGAGCAGCGTCGCCGGCGGCAGCTTGCACACGCCGGCCAGGATCGTGCGCGGCGCGACCACGTACTCGAGCGCGAGATACTCGGCGAGCGCGTCGCGGTCGATGGCGCGCGGCACCGCCGGATGCGCGAGCAGCGCCGTCAGCGTCGAGGCGAACGCCAGCCGCGCGCCGTCGGCGTAGTAGTAGAGCGGCTTCTTGCCGAAGCGATCGCGCGCCAAGAGGAGCCGCCGCGCGCGCGTGTCCCACAGCGCGAACGCGAACATGCCGTCGAGCTCGGCGACGCAGGCGTCGCCCCACTGCCGGTACGCGTGCAGGATGCACTCGGTGTCCGAGCGGGTGACGAACGCGTGGCCGAGCCCGCCGAGCCGCTCGCGAAGCGAGGCGTGGTTATAGATCTCGCCGTTGAACACGACCACGCAGTCGCCCTCGGGCGTGGCCATCGGCTGATGGCCGCCGGCGAGATCGAGGATCGACAGGCGGCGGAACGCGAGCATCGCCGCGCCGTCGGCGAACGTGCCCGCGTCGTCGGGCCCGCGCGCGTGCATCGACTCGCGCATGGCTTCGAGCGCGCCCGCGTCGAGCCAGGCGCCCGACGCGTCGACCACGCCGGCGATGCCGCACATGGCTAGGTCTTGCCGACGGTGCCGACGCTGCCGAGCGGCGCCGGCCGCACCACGTCGCCGCCCTGGTAGACCTCGCGCACCACGTAGGTCGCCGCGCGCTGCGACTCGTAGTAGGTCCGCATGGTGACCTCGGCGAGCAGGCCCATCAAGATCGACAAGCTGCCGATGAGGAAGAACATGATGCACAGAAGCGGCAGCGGCGTCTCCACGAACGGCTTGTGCCCCCAGTAGAAGTACTTGAGGTACACCGCGGTAGCGAACGACGCGAACGACAGCAGCATGTTGAACAGGCCGAACTTGCCGAACACGTGCATCGGCTTCGTTCCGTACTTCCACAAGAACTGCACGAGCAGCAGATCGAGGAACACGTTGGGCACGCGCCCGAGCCCGTACTTGGTCGCGCCGCGCGTGCGCGCGTGATGCCGCACCTCGACCTCGGTCACGCGCGCGCCCTGCTGCGCGGCGAAGATGGGGATGAAGCGGTGCCCCTCGCCGTAGAGGTGCACGCCGGCGAGCACGGTGCGGCGATAGGCCTTGAGCGTGCAGCCGTAGTCGTGAAGGCGCACGCCCGAGAGGCGCGAGATGATCGCGTTCGCCGCCCACGACGGCACCTTGCGGGTGAACAGGTGGTCCTTGCGCCGCCGGCGCCAGCCCGAGACGACGTCGTAGCCTTCGTCGAGCTTGGCGAGGAGCAGCGGAATGTCCTCCGGATCGTTCTGCAGATCGGCGTCGAGCGGGACGAGGACGTCGCCGCGCGCGGCGTCGAAGCCGGCGGCCATGGCCGCGGTCTGGCCGAAGTTGCGCGCGAAGCGCAGCACGCGCAGCTGCGGCCGTCCGGCGGTGGCGGCGCGCAGGAGCTCGGGCGTCTTGTCGCGGCTGCCGTCGTCGACGAGCACGATCTCGACGCCGTGGCCGGCCGCTTCGAGCGTGCGCGTCGCCTCGTCGAGCTTCTGCAGAAGCGCGGGGATCGACTCCTCCTCGTTGTAGCAGGGGATGACCAGGCTCAACTGCACGGGACGATCGTACAACGGCCGTCGGAGAAACGCTAAGTACGCCGCGACCAGTCAGAGGAGGCCGGCTCGCTTTCGCAGATACTCCGCCGTCGGGTGATCCTGCCAAAATGCGAGCTGGAGATGGGGCATGTAAACGATGTTGCGGCCAAAGCGCGACGGTTGTCGCAGCACGATCGTGACCAGATGGAGATTGAGGAGCTTGTTCTCGTAGACCTGCTCGATGTCCGAGTAGGGAATCGAGAGCTCCTCGGAATGGGCACTTACCCAGAAGCAGTCATCGCCCGCTTCGATCTTCTTGAGCGGGAAGCACGTCCGCCAGAAGAGCAGCAGCCCGAGCAGCGTCGCAATCGCGAATGGCACCGCAAACCCCACGCCCCTCGTTAGTGACGCGATTGTTCCGACGCTGAAGCCACCGAGCCAGATCGTCGGGAAGACGACCTTGTAGAAGAACGTCAGGCGGCTGC
>Ga0134125_10003619_pt1 | contig 17844 bp, 16 predicted proteins | sample KB31751_FD_96464 | JGI IMG/M metagenome (GOLD analysis project Ga0134125, IMG submission 96464) | Terrestrial soil microbial communities with excess Nitrogen fertilizer from Kellogg Biological Station, Michigan, USA - KB3-175-1 | ecosystem: Environmental > Terrestrial > Soil > Unclassified ...
GCTGCGGAGGCTGTCGCGCTTCGGAGCTTGAGCTTGAAAGATCGGAGGGCCGCCTGGCAAGCCTCTTTACCAATTTATACGTGTCTACAATTGAATCTAATTCAACCGTATGCCGCAGCCACGCTTGACCGTGGCCGGACGATACGCATGCTCGGCCCGCCGTGACCGCCATCCTCGCCATCGATCAGGGCACGACCAGCACGCGCGCCATGATCTTCGACGCGGCCGGCCAGGTGCTCGGCCGGGCGCAGCGCGAGCTCGCCCAGCATTTCCCGCAGGCCGGCTGGGTCGAGCACGATCCGGAAGAGATCTGGCGCGCGACGCTCGCCGTCATCGCCGCGGCGGCCGAGATGGCCGGCCTGCCGCCGCGCGATCTCGCCGCAATCGGCATCGCCAACCAGCGCGAGACGATCGTGCTTTGGGAGCGGGCAACGGGCGCCGCCCTGCATCGGGCGATCGTCTGGCAGGACCGGCGGACGACCGAGCTCTGCGAAGCGCTGATATCCGCCGGCCATGAGCCGGCGATCGCCGCCAAGACCGGCTTGCGTCTCGATCCTTATTTCTCGGCGACCAAGATCGCCTGGCTGCTCGAGCATGTGGCCGGGGCGAGGCGGCGCGCCGAAGCGGGCGAGCTCGCCTGCGGCACCATCGATTGCTTCCTCGCCTGGCGCCTGTCGGGCGGCCGGCATGTCACCGACGCGACCAATGCGGCGCGCACGCTGCTCTTCGACATCCATCGCGGCGGCTGGGACGAGGCGCTGCTCGCGCTGTTCGGCATTCCGGCGGCGCTGCTGCCCGAGATCGTGCCCTGCGCCGGCGCGATCGCGCGCACCAGCGCCGACCTGTTCGGCCGCGCCATTCCGATCGCCGGCATGGCCGGCGACCAGCAGGCGGCCGCCATCGGCCAGGCCTGCCTCGCGCCCGGCAGCATCAAGGCGACCTACGGCACCGGCTGCTTCATCATCCGCAACACCGGCGATGTGGCACTCGCCTCGCAGCACAAGCTGCTGACGACCCTCGCCTATCGCCTGCCGGACCGCACGCGCTATGCGCTCGAGGGATCGATCTTCGTCGCCGGCGCCGCCATCCAATGGCTGCGCGACGGCTTGCGGCTGCTCGGCTCCGCCGGCGACAGCGAGGCGCTCGCCAAGCGCGCCGATCCGGCGAGCGCCGTCTATCTGGTGCCGGCCTTCACCGGCCTCGGCGCGCCCTATTGGGACGCCCGCGCGCGCGGCGCCTTGCTCGGGCTCACGCGCGACACCGGCATCGCCGACATCGTCCGCGCCGCGCTGGAGGCCGTGTGCTTCCAGACCGCCGATCTGCTGGCGGCGATGGAGGATGACGGCGCCGGCCGCCCGGCGATCCTGCGCGTCGATGGCGGCATGAGCGTCAACGACTGGACGATGCAGCGGCTCGCCGATCTGCTCGGCGTCACCGTCGAGCGGCCGACGGTGACCGAGACCACGGCCTGCGGCGCCTTCTTTCTCGCCGGCCTCGGCGCCGGGCTCTTTGCCAGCCTGGAGGAGACCACCGCCTTGTGGCGCCGCGATCGGCTGTTCGAGCCGCGCCTGTCGGAAGACGAGCGCTGCACGCGGCTCGCGGGCTGGCGCCGCGCCGTGCGCCGCGTGCTCAGCGACGGCGAGGGACTGGAGCCGGCTTAGACGCGAATTCCGGTCACGTGACCGGAATTCTGCCCCAGCCGTTAGGCGAAACCTCCGGTTTCGCCGGTAGGCGCGCATCTTCATCCGGTCATGCCGAACCGCAAAGCGGTTCGGCATGACCGGGATCTGCGCTAGCCGCCCTGGCCGAGCGTGCTGCGGCCGGCACCCGCCGCCGCCGGCTTAACCTGCGCCGAGAAGACGATGCAATCGGCGGTACGGTCGCGATAGAACCAGTAATCATGGTTCTTGTCGGCCTTGTGCTGCGGGTCGAAGAGATTGAGCCCGTTACCCTTGGCGGCGCCGAGCATGGCCGAGCCCTTCGGTCCCTTGAAATGGCCGACGAACCGATAGGGCACACGCTGATTGAACTTGCCGACCGAGCACAGCCGGCTCAGCGCCTGGTCGATATCGCCGACCTGCCAATAGGAGAGATCCGACCGCACCACCTTGTCGACGCCCGGCGGCGCGATGAGGCCGCGCGCCCGCGGATCGGGCAAGGGCGGGCTCGCCGCGGGGTCGCGCGGCCGCACCGTGAGCGGCCCGACGCCGGTCGCGTCGAGCGGCTGCGATTGCGATTGCGCCGCGGCCACCTCTGCTGCCGCGAGCAGCAAGAGGGCGGCAAGCAGGGCGCGGCCCAGGAGCGGACGCGCCATGTTCAGACCGTGAGATCGAGACGGCCGGGCGGCTTGCCGGCGGCAGCATCGGCGGCCTGCTCGACGATCGCCAGCACGCCCTGCAGCGTCTGCTTCGTCGCCTTCAGCGCGACGATGCCGAGATCGCGATGCGCGAGCCCCTGCTGCAGTGCCGCGCTCGGTCCGATCGAATCGATAGCCATGAACTCCTCCGCCGCCAAAAGCCTAGCACAAGGCGGCCTTGAGGGGAATTTGCCGGCGCTTGGCAGCTAATGGCTGAGGGCGGCCGTGGCGCGGGCCACCAGATGCAGGATGTCTTGCGCGAAATAGACCCCCACCAGGCAACCCGCCAGAGCGGCCATGGCATAGCCGAGCAGCGTCGGCGCCGGACGCCGCGGCGTCCCATGCGCCTGCGGCCGGACGCTCTCGGTCTGGGACGGCAGCACTTCTTCGGGGCGGTTGGCGCGCGCCGCGTCGAAATCGGGGCGGCGAGCGGTCAGCCATTCGGTGGCGGCGGCGCGCGACACCGACGCCACCGGCGTGGCACCGGTCTCGCCGGCGCGTCCCTGCTGGCGCTGGACCATTTCCTCGACCAGCTGCAGATAGGCCTGCGTCGCCTGCGCCCGCGGATTGAAGATGGCGACCGGCATCCGGCGCAGGGCCGCCTTGACGATCTCGCGATCCTTGGGAATCTCGACCTCGAGCACCCGGCTGCCGAACTCGCGCTTCAGCAGGCGCGCGAAATGGCGGCTGATATTGTCGGGCTCCATCACGGTCAGGAGGACGCCCTCGATGCGCAAGGCCTTGTTGATGCCGGCCTGAAGCTTCTGGACGAGATCCATGGTGCGGCCGAGCCCGTCATAGGCGAAGGCAGTCGGCGTCACCGGAATCAGCACGGCGGTCGAGGCAACCAGCGCATTGGCCGAGAGCAAGCCGAAAGCCGGCGGGCAATCGATCAGCACGGTGTCGTAGTCGAGATCGTCGCGCAGCATGAGCTCGGCAATGCTGCGCTGCGATTTGAGCTCGTTGCCGAGGCGGATCTCGATGCTGGTGAGGCTGGCCGAGGCCGGGATCAGGGATATGCCCTGGATGCTGGTCGGCACGGTTGCTTCGGCCAGGCTGCCATTGCCGGCGACCACGTCCTGAAGGTCGAGTGCCGGCATCCGGACGGGATCGAAGCTGTTGGTCGCATTGGCCTGGGCATCGAGGTCGACGAGCAGCACCTTGCGGCCGGCCGCCGCCAGGCACGCCGCCAGATTGACGCTGGTCGTGGTCTTACCGATGCCGCCCTTCTGATTGTAGATCGATATGACCTCGGGCTGCTGAGACATCCTGCTGCTTTCTCGCGGTTCGACGCGGCCGATCTTCTAGCCAATTACCTAAGGAATTGCTAGGCGGCAGGCGCCGGGCACCTCTGCGGACGACAACCGTTTCCCAGCCATCCCTCCCCTCGCCCATGGTGATGCCCATGACCTATCTCGACATCTCACCGATGCTCGTGGCCTTGCGCGAGCAGCCCGCCAACTTCGCGCTCCGCGGCGCCGAGCTTCATCACATTCCGAGCCGCCATTCCTTCGGCTTCACCCGGAGCGGCCGCAGCGCCGTCACGCGCGCCTGGTGCGATTGCGCGGCGCTGCCGATCAGCGAGACGCAAAGCTCGGAATTCAAGCTCGCATTCGACGATTGGATGCAGGCCTATTGGCTGCCGCGTCAGGCGGCCGAGGCGGAAGCGCGGCGCGTCGCGAAGATCAACCGCCATTTCGCCTCGCATTTCCGCCCGAGCCTGCTCAGCCGGATGATGCGCTGGCTCGCACCGCAGCGCGCTGCCCCGCTGCAGCATGACGCGGCGACCAAGCCGGCGCTCGAAGGCGCATCTTCCTGAAGCAGTCTGGGAATGAATTGCCAGATGACGCGTTGACCGTCCGGGCCGGTTCGATCGCCCGTTCGCCGGCCCCTTCACGGAGGGTCCTTGCGACCTTGCCGTGAGTTCGGGGCGGTCGGGAATTATCCCCGACCGCCCCCTTTGTTTTCACGGCGCCGCCGACACGCATAAGCGCGCGCCGCCGGCGCCATGTCGGCACGGCGCCGGGATCGCCGAGCTGCTGCGCCCGGCTGTCAGCGGCCGGCTGATCTCGATCTCGGAGCGCCCGCGGCACGCGGTGGCGCGCGTCTCAGCGCGCGACCTTCGCGGTCTCGCGCTCGCTGCCCTGATTGCCGTCGAAAATCGCCGCGATCTTTGCTCCGACGGTGTTATGCACGAAGCTGACCGGCAGCTTGGTCTGGTTCATGACCGCGGTACTGTTCGACCGCGCGCTGGTCAGCGTGTTGTTCTGCACCAGCAGCGAGCCGACGGGATCCTTGATCTCGCCGCCGAAATGGATGAGGGCGCGATTGTCGGCGTCGGCCGATTTCTCGATGATATTGTCCTTCACGATGGCGAAGCCGCCGTTGCACAGGTCGATGTCGTAATTGGTGGTCGCCCGCGGCCCGTCGATGAAGCGATTGGCCTCGATGTCGCTGTGCGCCGCACGGCTTTTCAGGTGGCTGCCCATCACGGTGTTGTGGAAATAGCTGTTGCGCACCGTCAGGCTGTCGACTTCGCCGATATAGACGCCGTGCGACTGCCCGTCGCCGGCGCCGTTGTGATCGAAGCTGGAGCCTTCGATGAGCACTTGGCCGCCTTGCACGCGGCCGCCGAGAATGGCGTCCTGATTGTCGTGGAAATCGCAATTCTTGACGATCAGGATGCCCTTCTCGTGACGCACTCCGGCGCCGTTCTGGTCCGGCACCTCGGCGCCGGAGAATTCGAGATTTTCCAATACCAGCTCGGGCGCCTGGTCGATCAGGATTGCCTTGTCGTTGGGAATGTTGCCGCGCGAGACGAAATGCGGCTTGCCGCCGACTCCGACGATGTGCACCGAATGCGTGATGATCGCATAGTCGTTGACATAGGTGCCGGCCTGCACCTGGATCGTGTCGCCGTCCTTCGCGGCGCCGAGCGCCGCGGCGAGCGTCTGGAAGCCCTGGCCCGGCCCGACGCGCAGCACATGCCCGTGGCTGAAATCGACGGCCGCTGCCGCCCCGCCTGCAGCCAAGATGCAGGCCGTGGCAAGCGTCGGTACCAAGCTTCGCCGCAGCCGGCAAACCCACCTCGCGATCATCTGAATGCGCCCCGCTTTGTGCATAGGAAACTCGACGGCTTTCCTGGATATCCCCCGCATCGCGGGAACGCGACGCGGCCGGGGTGATCTCACTGGCCAATGGATCTACGCCGTAGAGCCTAGCGTTCCAAGAAGTCGCCGGCCGGTTTCAGCGGCGGGATGCGGTCGCACAGGATCTTGAAGATCGCGAGCAGCGGCACCGCCATGAAGGTGCCGGGAATGCCCCACATCCAGCCCCAGAACAGGATCGAGACGAAAACGGCGACCGTGTTGAGGGTGAGGCGCCGCGCCAGCATCCAGGGCGTGAAGATGTTGCCCTCGAAGAGGGTGATGCAAAGAAAGCAGAGCGGCGGCAGGGCCATCCGCCAGCCCTCGTCGAAGCTCAGCAGCGATACCAGCGCGATGACGCTGAAGCTGGTGATCGGGCCGAGATAGGGCACGTAATTGAACAGCGTCACCATGGCGCCCCACAGCGCCGGAGTCGGCAGGCCGAAAGCCCAGAGGATGGCGCCGATGATGGCGCCCAGCCCGACATTGATGAGCGTGATGGTGAGAAGGTAGGTCGACATGTCGTCCTGCACCTGCTGCACGATCGCGACCGCCACCTTCTTGTCCTGAAAGCGCGGCAGCGCCGTCACCAGCTTGCGCAGGAAGAGATCGCCCGAGGTCAGCAGGAAGAAGGTGAGCACGATGGTGGCGCCGATGCTGATCAGCGCTTCCGCCGTGCGCGACAAGGTGAAGCCGGTGCCGCCGCCGCTTTGCTGCACCACCGTCGGCGGTCGATTCTGGCCGGCCTGGCCGTTCCGGGATGCCTGGCCGTTACCGACATTGCGGCGCTGCTGGCCGTTCTGGGCTTCGGGCCCCTGCGGCGGCTCGGTCTGCGTCCCGTCGGCGATATTGGCGACGGTCTGGCCGGCCTGCTGCATGGCCTGGAACGGCTTGAGCAGACCGGAGAGTCGATGCTGGGCCTCGCCGAGATGCTGCGGCAGGTCGCGCAGCCATTCGGCGGCCGGGCTGCCGAGCCGATAGACGCCATAGCCGGTACCGCCGAGGAACAGCAGCAGGATGAGCGCCGCCGCGATCGGCTCGGCGATGCCGATGCGCCGCAGGCCGCGCACCAGCGGCGACAGCACGATGGAAAGCAGGATGGCGAGCGCGATCGGCATGAAGACGGCGCTCGCCCAGCTGAGGCAGGCGGCGACCGCGATGCCGAGGAGCGCCGTGAGCAAGCCGATCTGGCGGCGGCGCTGGCGGTCGGCGAAGGAAAGCGGCGCTGTCTCCTCGCCGTCGAGGTTGCCGTCGCCGGCCGGCTCGCTGTGGACGCTCTCGGGCATGCCGCCTCCGCTGGCGCACTCCGGCGCCGTCGGGCAAGCAACGCTCGAGCCGCGCTGCGGGCTCAGCCCTTCAGGCGGGCGGCCGCGAAGGCCGGGACCTGGCTCGATGGGCTGGCCGGCCGAAGCTCGCCCTGGATGCCGTCGAAACCGCCGGGGCGCAGCGGCCGCAGCAGCAGCCTTTCGGGGCGCTCGCCGGGCATCGCGAGGCCGAAGCCGGTGGCCGGCACGAAGCCGAAGCGGTGGTAATAGACGAGGTCGCCGACCAGCAGCACGCGGGCATGGCCGGCGGCCACGGCCTCGGCAAGCGTGCTTTCGATCAGGCGGCCGCCGAGCCCCTGGCCGCGTGCGACGGGATCGACGGCGACGGGACCGAGCAGCAGCGCGGAATGGCCGGCGGCACCGATCAGCACCGGCCAATAGCGGATCGTGCCGACCACGCGGCCGCCGTCGCGCGCGACGCGGGCGAGCTCGGCGAGCGGCGCCACGCCGCGCCGGTAGCGGTAGGATATCTTCTGCCGCCGGTCGGCGCCGAAGGCCTCGTCGAGAAGCGCCTCGATGGCCGCGAGGTCGGCCGGCTGTTGCTGGGTGAGCTCGATCATCGGTGGAAAACCCGTGCGGGCGAGAGAGAGGAAGGCGGGCACCGGTGCCTGCCTTGTCCGAGCCGCGACGGGTCGTCTAGGGCAGAATCCGGGACGCCGCGCCGAGCGAGGAGCTGGCGGTGGGTCGTCGTCGCGCGGGCGCCGGCGGGCGGATCTGCATGGCCGCACATATTAGGCGGCTTTGCCGGCGCCGCAAGCCCGCTCCGCCACGCTCGCGCTCGAGCAGCGATCTCCCCTACCATCCTGCAATGGAAGCCAAGCCCATCCGGCCGCGTGCCGTCTCGCCCGCCATTCTCGCCTGGTACATCTACGACTGGGCGATCGCACCCTATGCCGTGCTCGTGCTGACCTTCATTTTCGCGACCTACTTCGCGGCGATGGTGGCGCCCGACAAGATCACGGGCACGCAGGCCTGGGGCTGGGCCATCACCGGCTCGACCCTGGTGATCGCGGTCGCAAGCCCGCTGCTCGGCGCCGCCATCGATCACAGCGGACGGCGCAAGCCATGGCTCGCGGCCTTCACGCTGCTGTGCGTCGCCGCCACCGCCGGCCTGTGGTGGATCGCGCCCTCGCCGGCGCTGATGCTGCCGGCGCTGCTGCTGGTGGGTTTGAGCAATATCGGGTTCGGCCTCTCCAATGTCGCCTACAACGCCATGCTGCCGCTGGTGGCGCCACCCGAGCGGCTCGGCCTCGTTTCCGGCATCGGCTGGAGCGTCGGATATTTCGGCGGCCTCGCCTGCCTCGGCCTGGCGCTCGCCATCGTGCTGCCGCGGCCACCGCCTTTCGGGCTCGATCCGGCGAGCGCCGAGACGGTGCGCGCCACCATGCCGCTGACCGCCCTGTGGTTCGCGCTGTTCGCGCTGCCCCTGTTCTTCGTGGTCCCCGACGGCACGCGGCGCGACCGCCGCGAGGGCGGCGCCGGAAGCAGCCTGCGCGAGCTCGCCGAGACGGTGCGGCTGATCTGGCGCGAGAAGCGGCTGCTGCGCTTCCTCGCCGCCAACATGCTCTATATCGACGGGCTCAACACCATCTTCGCATTCGGCGGCATCTATGCCGCCGGCAGCTTCGAGATGAGCGTCGAGCAGGTGCTGATGTTCGGCATCGCCATGAATCTGACGGCCGGCATCGGCGCCGCCCTGTTCGGGCTGATCGAGGATCGGCTGAGCGCCCACAGGACGATATTCTTATCGCTGATTCTGCTGCTCGGGCTCGGCGCCACCATCCTGCTGGCTCGCTCGGCCGTGCTGTTCTGGGCGGCCGCCCTCGCCCTCGGCCTGTTCGTCGGACCGGTGCAATCGGCCAGCCGGTCGCGGCTGGTGCAGCTGGCGCCGCCGGGCATGACCGCCCGGCTGTTCGGCTTTCTGGCGCTGTCGGGCCGCGCCACCGCCTTTATCGCCCCGGCCGCCCTCGCCCTGGTGACCGGCCTCGCCGACAGCCAGCGGGCCGGAATGGCCACGATTCTGCCGTTTCTCGCCGGCGGCCTCGTCCTGCTGGGCAGACCAGCGAAAAGCGGAAAGTGAAAATTACGCAATCTGTGATATTTCTCAGGGGAGCCGCCGGGGGAAAAAAAGCCTGCAATGTCGATTGACGTAAAATTCTGGGGGGTCCGCGGCAGCTTCCCCTGTGCGACCCCCTCCCATATGGGATTCGGCGGCAATACGAGCTGTGTCACGGTCGAGGCCGGCGGGCGGCTGGTGGTGCTGGATGCCGGCACCGGCCTGTTCAAGCTGGGCCGCGACCTGGTCAAGCGCCAGGTGCCCGGAGCGACCCTGCTGCTGTCGCATTCGCACACCGACCATATTCTCGGCTTTCCCTTCTTCGCGCCGGCCTGGAACGGCAAGTTCGAGCTCTCGGTCATGGCCGGCCACCTCAACGAGCTCGGCGGCGTGCGCGCGGTGATCGCCGATTCGATGCGCGACCCGGTCTTCCCGGTGCAGCTCAACGCCATGGGCGCCCACATCCAGTTCAAGGATTTCCGCGCCGGCGAAAGCTTCTCGATCGGTCCCGACGTCAAGGTGCTGACGGCGCCCTTGAACCATCCCAACGGCGCCACCGCCTACCGCATCGAATCCGGCCACAAGTCGGTATGCTATGTGACCGACACCGAGCATACGCCGGGCAAGCCCGACGAGAATGTGCTGAACCTCGTGCGCGGCACCGATCTCATGATCTATGACAGCACCTATACCGACGAGGAATTCGCCTCCCATGTCGGCTGGGGCCATTCGACCTGGCAGGAGGCGCTGCGCATCGGCAAGCTCGCCGGCGTCAAGCAGGTCGCGATCTTCCACCATGATCCCGACCATGATGACTCCTTCATGACCGAGGTCGAACGCCAGGCGCGCGCCGTGTCGGGCAGCAGCTTCGCCGCCCGCGAAGGCATGGTCATCAATCTCTAGATTTCAGGCCCTGGCGGCGCGCAGCGCGGCGATGGTGGTGCGGGTCGTGATCTGCTCCGGATCGGCCATGAGCTCGATCAGCGCCGGCCGGCGCTGCTCCCCGGTATGGCGGCGCGCCTCCTCGAACACCGGCATGAAATCGGCGGTACGCTCGACGCGCGCGCCGAAGGCGCCGTAAGCGCGCGCCAGCGCCGCGAAATCGGGATTGGTGAGATCGGTGCCGCTGACCCGTCCCGGATAGCGCCGTTCCTGATGCATGCGGATGGTGCCGTACATGCGGTTGTTGAACAGCAGCACCAGGGGCGCCGCCCCTTCATGCACCGCCGTCGCCAGCTCCTGGCCGGTCATGAGAAAGCCGCCATCGCCGACGCAGGCGATCACCAGCCGGTCGGGATGGCGCAGGCTGGCGGCGATCGCGGCCGGCACCGCATAGCCCATGGCGCCGCTGGTCGGCCCGAGCTGGCGGCCCGGCCGGCGATATTTCAGGAAGCGCTGCGGCCAGCCGGCGAAATTGCCGGCGTCGATTGTGACAATGGCATTTTCCGGCAGGCCCTCGCGCAGCGCCGCCATGCAGGCGCCAAGATCGAGCGCCGCATTGCTCGCCGGCGGCACCAGGCTCGCGAGATAGTCGGCGCGCGCCGCCTTGGCCCAGTCGCGCCAGACGGGATCGGCGACCCTCGGCAAGCGCCGCGCTGCCGCGGCGAAGGGCGCCACGCCCGACTGGATCGCGAGGTGCGGACGGAACACCTGGCCGAGCTCCTCGGCCGCGGGATGACAATGGATCAGGATCTTGTCGGGCTGCGGGATGGGCAGCAGGCGATAGGATTGGGTCGTGATCTCGCCGAGCCGAGCGCCGATCGCAAGCAGGAGATCGGCCTCGCGCAGGCGCGCCAGCAAAGCCGGATCGACGCCGGTGCCGAGATCGCCGACATAGGAGTCCGAGCCGTTGTCGACGATGTCCTGGCGCCGGAAGGAGCAGCAGGCCGGCAGATGGTTCGCCTCGAGAAACGCCATCAGATCGGCCGCCGCCCGGTCGTCCCAGCCGCCGCCTCCGACCAGCGCCAGCGGCCGCCGCGCCTCGCCCAGGAGACGCATCATGCTGGCGAGATCGCCGGCATCGGGATGCGGCTCGACGCGCGCATGGCGCATGGCCGGCCGCGCCGCGACCGCATCGCGCAGCATGTCCTCGGGGCAGGCCAGCACCACCGGACCGGGCCGGCCGGAGATCGCCACATGCACGGCGCGGCCGATCAGCTCGGGAATCCGATCGGCGAGATCGATCTGCGCCACCCATTTGGCGAGCGGCCCGTACATGCGCCGCACATCGACCTCCTGGAAGGCCTCGCGCTCGGCCTGATGCCGCGCCACCTGGCCGACCAGCACCAGCAAAGGCGTCGAATCCTGATGCGCGGTATGCACCCCGACCGCCGCGTTGCAGGCGCCGGGGCCGCGCGTCACCAGCAGCACCGCCGGGCGGCCGGTCAGCTTGCCATGGGCTTCCGCCATATAGGCCGCGCCGCCCTCCTGGCGGCAGGTGACGAGCCGAATGGCCGGCGCATCGACCAAGGCATCGAGAATATCGAGATAGCTTTCGCCGGCGACGCTGAAGGCGGTGTCCAGCCCCTCGGCCAGCAGCGACTCGACCACGAGCCGGCCGCCGCTCGTGCGGCCCGCAGCCCCTCCGCCCTCCGCCATCGATTGCTCCTCCAGCCGGCCGGCCGGGATGGTGGTCGGGGCCGGCGGAACCTGTCAATCACGCCGGAGCCCGAATCGCGGGCGGCAGCCAATCCGGGCACAGCCGAGTTGATTCCAGGTGGGGGCGCGCCGGCGGGGATCGAATGGTCAAGCTCGAGCGTTGCACAAGGAAATGAACCAAGGGACGGGCGAACGGACCATGCTGCAGCGGAGCGCGGCGGCGGGCGGCGCTGCCGGCACGGCGGCCGGGGCCGACGCACGCCTGACCAGCGTCGAGGACGTCATCCAGCTGGTGCGCGACTGGATCACCTCGGCGAAGCTCAAGGAAGGCGACCGGCTGCCGACCGAGCGGGCGCTCGCCGAGCAGTTCATGATCAACCGCAACCAGGTCCGGCGGGCTTTTCTCGAGCTCGACCGCCAGGGCCTGATCAACCGTCATGTCGGCCGCGGCACCTTCGTCGGCGCCGCGCCGCACCGCCCGCCGGCCACGGCCGCGCCGCGCAACGCCGGGGCGGAGCCCGCCGCCGACTTCTCGCCGGCCGCCATCCTGCAGGCGCGCTCGATGATCGAGCCGCGCATTGCCCAGCTGGCCGTGGCGACCGCCACCCTCGCCGACCTCAAGATGCTCGACGACCTCGTCGCGGAGATGGCGGCCGCCGGCACCGACGGCCAGCTCGACCGGCTCGGCATCCTGTTCTTCGAGAATCTCGCTGCGGCGACGCACAATCCGCTGGTTGCGGCGTTAGCCGCTCAGATCAGCGCGGCACGGCGCGGGGTGGTGCGTCCGGGCGAGCAGCTGACCGTGTCGCCGGCCGACCGTGAAGCGCTGCTGGCCGAGTTCCGGGCGGTGATCGCCGCGGTCCAGGCCCGCGATGCGGCCACCGCGGCCACCGCCGTCCGGCAGGTGCTGATCCGCGCCTCGCGCAGCTTCGGCCTGCTCGCGCGCATGGAGCTGTTGCCGGAGGGCGATTGATCGAGTAGGGGCTAGGAGGCGGGGGGAGAAGCGGGCCATGGCGAACATTCTCATCATCGACGACGAATCCGAGGTGCGCTACGCCATCCGCGCCGTGCTCGAGGATATCGGCCATTCGGTCGCCGAGGCGGGCACCGGCACCGAAGGGCTCGAGCGCTTCCAGGAAGGCAAGTACGACCTGGTGATCTGCGACATCATCATGCCGGACAAGGAAGGCATCGAGACCATCGTCGAGATCCGCCAGATCGAGCCCGATCAGCGTATCGTCGCGATCTCCGGCGGCGGCCGCATCAAGAAGGAAGACTATCTCGCCGTCGCCGCCGCGGTGGGGGCGACCCATACGATCAGCAAGCCGTTCGATGCCGAGACCCTGACCGAGATGGTCACGCGCATCCTGCATAACGGCAAGGAGCGGCAGGCTCTCGCCTGAGGGCCGCCAGGCGGCACGCCTCACAAAACTTGGTCGCTGCCGGCCGAGCATGCTATCTAGCCGGCCATGCTCGACATTGTGGACCTCACCTATCGCGTCGCCGGGCGCACGCTGATCGACCATGCGGGCGCGCAGATTCCCGACGGCCACCATGTCGGCCTGGTCGGCCGCAACGGCTCCGGCAAATCGACCCTGTTCCGCCTGATCGCCGGCGAGATCGAGCCCGACGGCGGCGAGATCAGGCTGCCGCGCGCCGCCAAGCTGGGCATGGTGGCGCAGGAGGAGCCGGCCGGCGCCGCGACGCCGCTCGAGCTGGTGCTGGCGGGCGATGCCGAGCGGACCAGGCTGCTGCGCGCCGCCGAGGAAGGCGGCGATCCGCACGAGCTGGCCGAGATCCATGCCCGTCTCAGCGACCTCGGGGCGCATGCCGCACCGGCGCGCGCCGCCGTGATCCTGGCCGGCCTGGGCTTCGACCATGCGGCGCAGAACCGGCCGATCTCGTCCTTCTCGGGCGGCTGGCGGATGCGCGTCGCATTGGCGGCTGCCTTGTTCGCCGAGCCCGACCTGCTGCTGCTCGACGAGCCGACCAACCATCTCGACATCGAGGCAGCGCTGTGGCTCGAAGGCTTTCTCAAGACCTATCCGAACACATTGCTGGTGGTGAGCCACGATCGCGATTTCCTCAACAGCATCGCGACCGGCATCCTGCATCTCGAGCATTGCGCCCTCACCTTCTACAACGGCGACTACGATAATTTCGAGCGCACGCGGCGCGAGCGGCTGGCGCAGACCGAAGCGATGCGCACCAAGCAGGAGGCGCAGCGCAAGCATATGCAGGCCTTCGTCGACCGCTTCCGCGCCCAGGCGACCAAGGCCCGCCAGGCGCAAAGCCGGCTGAAGGCGCTGGCCCGCATGACGCCGATCGCCGCCCTGCTGCGCGATCCCGTCGTCACCTTCCAATTTCCGGCGCCGACAGAGCTGGCACCACCGCTGATTGCGCTCGACGAGGCCGCCGTCGGCTACGAGCCGGGCCGGCCGGTGCTGCGCCGCCTCGACCTGCGCATCGATCCGGACGACCGCATCGCCCTGCTCGGCGCCAACGGCAACGGCAAATCGACGCTGGCGAAATTGATCGCCGGCCGGCTCCGCCCCGAAAGCGGCGCCCGCCAGGCCCCGGGCAAGCTGAAAGTCGGCTTCTTCGCCCAGCATCAGGTCGAGGAGCTCGATCTGGCGGCGACGCCGCTCGTCCTCATGCAGCGCCTCATGAGCGAGAAAGCGCGCGAACAGAGCGTGCGTGCGGCTCTGGCGCGCTTCGGCTTCGGCCAGGAGCGCGCCGAGACGCGTGTCGCTTCGCTGTCGGGCGGCGAGAAGGCGCGGCTCACCCTCGCCCTCATCACCCATGACGCGCCGCACCTTCTCATTCTCGACGAGCCGACGAACCATCTCGACATCGAAGCGCGCGAAGCGCTGATCGAGGGGTTGAGCGATTATTCCGGTGCCGTGATCCTGGTCAGCCACGACCGCCATCTGGTCGAGACCATCGCCGACCGGCTGTGGCTCGTCGCCGCCGGCACGGCCGGGATTTTCGAGGGCGATATCGAGGAATATCGCCGCCAGGTGCTGGCCGGCGCGTTCGCCGAACCGCAAGCAAAGACTGCGGCGCGCCCGGCCGCGCCGCGACCGGCGGCGCCACGGGCCGCCGCCGGCAAGGGCAATGCGCTGCGCCAGGCCGAGCTCCTGGTCGAGAAGCATACCGCCGAGAAGGCACGGCTCGATCGCGCGCTCGCCGACCCGGCGCTCTATGGCGACGACAGGCAGCGGCTCGATGCGCTGCTCGCCCAGCATGAAGCGGCGAGTGCGGCGCTCGAGGCGGCCGAGGCGCGCTGGATCGCCCTCGCCGAAGCGGCCGAAGGAACGAAGCGCGCCGGATGAACTATCGTCACGCTTATCATGCGGGCGGCCGCGCCGACGTCTTCAAGCATGCGATCCTCGTCGCGGTCGTCGAGCGGCTGCGCGAGAAGGCGGCACCCTTCTTCTATCTCGACACCCATGCCGGACTCGGTCGCTACGATCTCAGCGCGGCCGAGGCGCAGGAGACAGGCGAGTATCGCGCCGGCATCGGCCGCCTGCTGCGCGTCGCCAGCGAGGAGCCGTCGCTGGCGCGCTATCTGGCGCTCGAGCGCGGCGCCAATCTCGACCCGCAGGAGCCCGACATCTATCTCGGGTCGGCGGCTCTGGTGCGGGCCCTGGCGCGCGCGAGCGACCGCCTCGCTCTGTGCGAGCTGCATCCCGAGGATGTCGACAAGCTGCGCCGGCAATACAAGCTCGACCGCCAGATCGGCATTCATCATCGCGACGGCTATGGCGCGCTGTCGGCCTTCCTGCCACCCAAGGAACGGCGCGGCCTCGTCTTCATCGATCCCTCCTTCGAAGAGCGCGACGAGCTGCCGAAGCTGCTCGAGGCCTTGCAGCGCGCCTATAAGAGATGGCCGGCCGGCGCCTACATGCTGTGGTATCCGATCAAGCAGCGCGGCCTGATCCGCCGTTTCCACGACGCGCTGGTCGGCACCGGCATCAAGAAGATCCTGGTCGCCGAGTTCCTGTTCGAGGCCGCCGACGATGCGGAGAAGCTGAACGGCTCCGGCCTCGTGATCGTCAATCCGCCTTACGAGGTGGAGTATGAGATCGGCAGCATCCTGACGGCGCTGAAACGGCTGCTGGCGCCCAATGCGCGGGTCAAGGTCGAGTGGCTGGTGCCCGAGGCGGCAAGCTAGAGCAGGACGCCTCGATCTGGACCCGCGGTCAAGACGGTGCCCGCCGGGCGGGGCTAATTATTGCAAATAGAAATACCCGACCTTGTTGTTGTCGGAGCTTCCGAACCACATGCGCCCCTTCGAATCCAGGAAGAATTCGCGCATCGAGATTTCCGATTGCGGGAAGGGATATTCGGTCACCGTCTCGGTCTTGGGATCGAAGCGGCCGAGCGTGTCCTGCTCGTGCGAGGAGTACCAGACCATGCCGTCGCGATCGATGCCGATCGCATAGGGGCTCGCCTCGGGGCCGGGCAGCGGGAATTCCTTGAAACTCTCCGTCTTCGGATCGAAGCGGCCGAGCTTATTGCCCTGGCGCTCGGTGAACCAGACATTGCCGTCCTTGTCCAATTCGAGGCGTTGCGGCTTGCCCTTCGTCGGCGGGTAGAACTTGGACAGTTTCCCGTCCTTCGAGATTCGCGCGATCGGGCCGGCGGCCACGAAGGAGGTGAACCAGACATCGCCGTTGGCAGCGAGGGTGACGCCATAGGTGCCGCCGAGGTCGTAATGCTTGAACTCGTTGGTCTTGGGATCGAAGGAGGTGATCGCCGGCCCTCCGGTGGCCCAGACCATGCCTTGCGCATCCATGCGCACGGTATGGGCGGTCGTCTTCTTTCCGTCGGCGGTCGGCGTATTTTGATATTCGGCGACCTGCCCGGTCTTCGGATTCACCTTGCCGATACGGCCGCGCCCGGCCTCGGTGAACCAGATATTGCCGTCGGGGCCAGGAAAGGCCGAATGCACGCCGGCCGCGGTGGCGCTGACGGGCAGCGGGAATTCCTTCATCGCGCCGGTCGCCGGATCGAGCCGCACGACCGCGTTGCCCCGGCCGTAATAGGGAATCCACATCATGCCGTCCTCGTCCTCGACGGCGCTCCACGGGCCGAGGCCGTTGGGCGCCGGGAAGTCGTATTCGACATAGGCGATCTTCATCGCCTCCGGGCTGAAGGTGCGCACGAGCGACTTGTATTGCGGCGCCAAATCGGCGGAGGCGGGCTTCGGCGAATCGGGCCCGAACATCAGCGCAATGTAGTCGGCGAAGTCGGCCGCCTTCTCATCGCTGACGGTCACATGCATGCCCTCGCGCATATATTGGATGCGGGCGCGCGCGCCGGCGGTATCGAGCGTCTGCGGCGCCATCTTGTTCTGGAAGGAATGGCAGGACTGCCAGCAGGTCGCGAAGAACGGATCCTTGTGGCTCAAATCATGCTGCGCCGTGTGCGGGAGCAGCTGTCGGCCCTGATAGGTTGTGAGATCGCTCCAGGCGACCGGTGCCGTCTTCAGGGCGAAGTCGAACGAGGTCTTCTGATCGCCGCCGAGGCCGACCTTCTCACGCGGATCGCTCGCATAACCGAGCGCGCGGATGCGCAGCGTGTAGCTCGCGGCCGGCAGATTGTCGATGTGATAGCGGCCTTCGGCGTCGGAGAGGACATTGACGCTCATATGCGTCTGCGGATTCTCGGCAACGACGAAGGCGCCCATGAAGGGCTTGCCGTCGGGTCCCTTGATGGTGCCGGTGATCGTCGCCGCCGATGCCAGCGAGGCGAGCGACACCGTTGCTGCGAGAGACACGAGAATCCTGCCGGCGAAACGCATGTCCCCCTCCTTTTGGTCCCGCAATCGGTCGCGCCGCCTTCACGGCACGCGCCGCCTTGCTGACTCTCGGCTTTTTGCGTCGCTCGATCCTCGCGCGCCCTCGCCGGCCCTGTCAAGGATCGGCGGTCGACCGCGACAGCGGGCAAACCCTTTGCTCGATGGGTTTCGCGTTTCCGGTCCGAGCGGCTCGTTCTAGGCCAGCACCGTCTCGATGCTCTGGCCGAGCGCGAAGAGGCGGCTATCGGCGAGCGGTCCGCCGGCCAGCATCAGCCCGACCGGCGGCTCGCCGGGCCGGTGGCAGGGGATCGACAGGCCGCAGCCGTCGAGGAAATTGATCGCCGAGGTGTTGCGCAGCACCAGCGCGTTCAGCCGGAAGAAATCATGATCCTCGGTGATCTCCTCGAGTCTCGGCGCGACAATCGGACTGGTCGGCATGAGCAACGCGTCATAAGGCTCGATCGCCGCCAGCATCGCCTGCTGGAACAGGCGGCGGCGCTCGCCGAGCTCGACATATTGGACCGCCGTCATGCCGCTCGAGCGCTCGATTCGCAGCC
>Ga0134125_10003620_pt1 | contig 17844 bp, 13 predicted proteins | sample KB31751_FD_96464 | JGI IMG/M metagenome (GOLD analysis project Ga0134125, IMG submission 96464) | Terrestrial soil microbial communities with excess Nitrogen fertilizer from Kellogg Biological Station, Michigan, USA - KB3-175-1 | ecosystem: Environmental > Terrestrial > Soil > Unclassified ...
AGCGATTCGATTGCGATGTTGCTTTGTGACGCGTTCAGTGCAGGACCGGTCCATTTCACCGGAATGCCGCGCTTGAACTTCCACACCTTGGCCGGCGTGTGCGATTCGTCCTGCAAGACGACGAGCCCGTCCTTGCGCTTTCCTTTGCCCTGGACCCAATCCCAATGCCAGCTCCAGAGATCGTCGTAGAGGTAGATCACTCCATGACGAAGCGTAATGTTCGGATAGCTCGCGCGGCCGCCGAATTTGTGGACATAGCCGTTGACGCCGCCTTCGCGCCATTCCTGAATCTCGATTGAGGCTTCGAGGCCGCTGCATTCTGAAAATCCGGCAACGAAATAGTTCACTGCCATGTTGATCAGCGTTCCGAGTGCGTTTGTCGAATCGGTCAGTGAAATATAGAAATTAAAAGTCGAAAGCGGATCGATACGCAGGCTGCTCATGAGCTTTGTTCCTCCTCGACCACCTGGGCCGATTCCACGTTGCGGCGAATTTCAAAGATGATGAATTCCATGGGCGCTGCGATCGCGATGCCGACCTGGCAGATCAGTTGGCCGTTGTCGATCACTGACTGGGGGTTATTTGTCGCGTCGCATTTGACGAAGAAGGATTGGTCCGTCGTCGCACCTTTGAGCCCGCCGCTCTCCCAGATTCTTTCGAGAAATACGTTCAACGAGTGGACCAGCGCACGGCGAAGCCGATCGTCGTTCGGCTCGAAAACAGTCCACCGCGTGGACCGCTCAACGGAAGCTTCGATGAACGACATAAGCCGGCGTGTATGGATAAACATCCAGTTCGTATCGCTTGCGCTGCTCAGAGCCCGGGCGCCCCAAACACGAATGCCGCGACCCGGAAGCGGACGAATGCAGTTCACACGCGCAAGGTTTAAATCGCCTGACGACTCGTCGTCGATCAAAAAAGCGACGTCGGTCGCGAAGTCGAGCGGCTCATTCGCGGGCGGCTTGCGAACGCCGTTTCGAAAATCGTTGCGCGCATAGATCCCCGCCACGTGGCCGCTTGGAGGCACGGCAATTGCCGGGGCATCGAAGGAGCGCGGGTCCGGAACATCGAGCCACGGATAATACAGTGCGCCGAATTTGCCGGTGGCTCCGCGCAATACTTGTGCCCAAGCCGCGGCGTCGGGGGGCAGGAGATCGGGCGGGGAATCGAGCACGGCAACGCGATATCGCAACCGCATACAATGCTCGAGCATCGAAAGCTGAATGTCCTTAGCCTCTTCGGTGTTGAAGGATGGCGGCGTCAGTGTCGGGTCGGGCGGCGCTTGAACTGGCTGATCGGGTGAGGGGGCGCATGGATCCGGGGGCAGCGGATGGTCCGGCGGAGGTGGAGGCGGAAATGAATAAACGGCGTCAGGAATACAGACGATCGCGATGTCTTCGATTTCTTCCAGCAGCCGCAGTCCGCGATAGTCGTCTGCTCCTCCAACGAAATCTTCTTTGGTTACCGCGGCCAGACCGTCTCGCCCGCCGAGCAGCCGCTGAATATTTGAAAGGGGTCCGGTTCGCAACTGTAGCGGTACAACGCCGCTCGCGGGAGCCCAAAAGCTGATTAGTTTCGATCTGGAAAGTACAGTGAGCGCGTACAGCGTGTCATCCAGCGCGTCCGCCGGATCGATAGAGAGCTTCTGATAAAACTCCTCTTCAGGTCCGGACCATTCGTCGCCAGGCCGGGTGATCCGCAGTGAAAAACGAGTGCTCGAAGGTGCGGCATCGATGGCGCTGAACATCAGCCAAACAGTGTTGCCCCATCTGCCCGGACTCTTTGCCTGAACGAATGCAGCGCGTGGGTATTTGTGGACGACGGTGCCCGCTATATCGAAGTTGAGCGGCAGCGGCTCGGTTAACGTGACGATATTGCCGTTAACCGAATCAACAACGCCGAACACAGTGAGTGCCGGCGACGACAACTCGATTGCATCCGCAGGTTGAATCGCGCTGGCGTCCGCAACCGTGATGGAAGCTTGGCCTGGCGCGGCTGCAGCGGTCAGTGTCGTGTCAATACTTGCGGCAGAGGAGGGCAGCGCGAGCGCTGCTGCCACTGGACGCTGCGACAGAGTTGCAGCCTTGACCGCTCCCACGCGCGCAACGTAACATTCCTTGCCGCCATTTTCGAAAAACGCGCGCACGGCGAACGGCAAGTATCCATACGAGTGGAACGAGCCAAAGCTCGCCTGGTACTCGCTCCAACTCGTGATCTTCAGCGCGACCGAATCGGACTTGAACGTCATGTCCGGATTTGGAGGTGGAAGCGGTCCGCGTTCGGTGTACCCCACAAATCCCGCGACATCGGTGCGGACTGAGATTAACCCGCCCTTTGCCACGGGCTGCGGAGCTCGGTACACGCCGGGAGTGAGATACACGGGCATCGGCTATTCCGCCAGTTCGATTCCTTCGTTCGCGATTTCCAGCGTCTCGATCGCCACTTCGCTTGTCTTTCCGTTGAGGGACGGGCCCTCCCATTTGCTTGGCCAGCCTTGCCGGAAATTCCAGCGCAGCGCGGGCTGACGCGATTCGTCGAGCAGCGTGATGGTTCCGGATGTCCTCTGAGTTTTCCCGTCGATCACTTTCTTGCGCCACTCCCACAGCTTTGTGTTTTGGGTCCAGCCGCGCTTCAGCGTGATGTTGGTGGTCTTCATCAGGCCCGGAAGCTTGCGCGCGATGCCTTGCTGCTCGTTCCCCTCGCGGTATTCCATGATGTTGGTATCGGTGGTCAGACCGCTGCACTCGCTGAAGCCGCCTACCACGATGCCGTCGATTTCGACAATAAAATTAAACTGGCCGTAAGGATCGATTCTTTTTCCGTCTGCCATGGATCAGTTCCTTTCTATTGGTTCTCTTCCACGCTCTGGCCGCCATCCCACTGACCGATGCGGAAGATTACGAATTCAGCCGGCTTCACCGGCGCAATTCCGACCACGCAGATCAGGCGTCCGTTGTCGATGTCAGCCTGTGTCATCGTGGTCCGGTCGCATTTGACGAAGTACGCCTGCTCTTTTGTCGCGCCCTGCAGCATTCCATCAAGCCATAGCCCCATCAGGAAATCGCTGACACTCCGCTTAATGCGCGCCCACAGAGGCTCATCATTGATTTCGAAAACCGCCCACTGCATCGACCGCAGAATCGATTTCTCAACGAAAATAAAGAGCCGCCGCACGTTGATGTAGCGCCACGACGGACTATTCGAAACCGTCCGCCCGCCCCAGACAATATTCCCGACGCCGCGGAAATACCGAAGCGCGTTGACACCGCGCGGATTGATGAGAGCCTGCTGCTGGTCCGTCAGATTGAACTGCAAGCTGTCAATGCCGAGAATTGGCTCGTTTGCCGGATCTTTGTGTACGCCGCGCTCGTTATCGCTGCGCGCGTAGATTCCTGCGATATGTCCGGATGGCGGAATCATGACGATTTTTCCCGTATAGGGATCGGCAACGTTCAGCCAGGGGTAATAGATAGCCGCATATTTCGATGCAAACGGCGGATAGAGCGTCCCCGGCGATCCTGCCACGCTCTTGGCATTCAGAATCGCGAAACGATCGAGCATCAATTCGCACTGATCGCGTAGCGAGTTCGTGATGTCCGGAACGGTCTCTCCCAATCCGAATTCATCGGGCGAGGCGAGCAGCGAAATTTCATCGATCTCGCTCAGAGCGTCGATGCCGCGTTTAGAGCCGGGGGGATCGCCGGCATCTCCAGTAAAATCGACTGGCGCGAGCGTGCCGCCATCCGTGCCGCCGGCAAGCAATGCAGGCGGCGAAACCGAATCGGGCTGTCCGGCTGCGAGCTGGTTTACGGTCACCAATGTCGATTGGCCGTTTACCAGGCGTTCATAGAAATGCGGATCGTTCGGATTGTCGCTCATGTCGTCGAACACTTCGACAAGCTGCGGGTCCAGGCGATTCGGATTTCGCAGATCGGCCGGGTCGGTACTTGTTGGATCGACAATCGGAGACGGCGGAGTGGTCGACCAATAGATCACAGTCAGCCGGAACCGTCCGCTACCCTGATCGGTGATCTTGACACCGACATTGTTGCCCCATGCGCCCTTGCCGATTGCCATGACGCTCATCTTGCCGTCGTCGCGCGCCGCACCCGCGGCCGTGCTGCTGTAGGCTCGCACCACAAAACAGCGCTTTCCACCGTTCTGAAAAAATCCTTCGACGCCGTAAGCGAGATAGCGCTGCGTGCCGTCCGCTTGCTTCAGATATTTGCCGAAATTCCGAACGTAATCGGAAAAGCTGGTACAGAGCGTCGCTTCGCCGGGACCTCGCTCGGCGACGCCGATAAACCCGACGGTGCTGGTCGAAACGCCTTCAATGGGCTGATTGCCTGTGTCCTGCTCTTCGACATATACACCTGGGTATAAATACTCTGGCATTGATTCTTCCTTTCCTCGCCTAAGGCGCCATGGGGATATCGAGATTCACCGCGCGGCCGCGTTGCACCGCTACTGCGGTCACCACGTCAGGCTTTGCTACGTGTTGCGCCCGAAGGTTCACGTTCTGTGTCATGCCCGTCGGGCTGCTGAAAAAAATTACGTATTGTCCGTCGGCGCCGGTCACGTACGGAAACTGCGTGCCGCCGTCGACGAGTACAGTTGCATTGCTCAGCGGAACCGCGCCCGCTGTCACTCTGCCGCGAACCAGAGTTGTTCCCGAAGGAAACGGATAAGAGGCCGCCGGCTGTAGCGCTGCTAGCGCGCGTTGCGCGCGATATGCCGCGGGCTGCCCTGGATCATCGAGCATTAACGTGGCATCGGCGAGACCTTGATCCGGAAATCCCGGCCACAATGGATGCGGAGCCGGAAGATTCACCGGAATCGTGATCGGAAGATAGTATGGCGTATCGGGATCGCTCTCAACAGCGATGTTGTAAGCCCCGTCGGGAAGCGCAAAGAAAATCCAAGTCGATTCGCCGGGCTTTTGGAACGCCTCTGGTTGCCCCGTAATTTTCACATTCACCGTTCCGCTGAGCGAATTGCGCCCTGTGAAAGCATCCATCAGAAAAACCGCAAACCGGCAAGCTGCATTGCGCGTTTCTGAAAAGCTGAGTGGGAATCCCATCTACCTCGCCCCCACTGCGGTCTGCTGGCTGACCACTCGTTGCGCGCCCTGCTCGATAGTCGAATCGATTAGCGTGACGCGCAGCGTGTAACAAATTGAGAGGCGATACGCAGTCTCAAGCGCCTGCCATACGCGCGCCGTCTCTTCGAGAGAAACGGGGTTAAAGATCGCTCGGATCTGTTCGTCGGAACCCGCGAGGCCGCCTGTCAAATCGCCGCCTTCGAGTACCGGGCGATCGTACAGAATCTGCATCACCTTGCCAAGGATGATCTGCTGATCGCGCGGATCGTCCAAAAGGGGCGTGATCAGGTAATAAAGATCGAGCGTCAGCGGAGCGCGGCGCAGCGATCCACCTCTTCCGATCACCGAATTCTGATTCTTCAGATACGGGTCTTCCAAAAGCCGATATAGATAGACCGACAGCGCCGCCGATCCTAGCCCGCCTGCCGTATCGGTTGGAGGTTCCAGCGTGATCGAATCGGCGCTTGTAAATTTTGGGGCGAGACTCGGATCGGCAAGCATTTCTGCTCGAATCACCGACATCAGCGATCCGCCTACGTCCGCCACTGAGGTGTAGTCGCCCAAAGTCACTCCGGTTTAATTGAAGGGCTTCAATGCGGCGACAATTGCGGCCCGCCGCCCACCCTTGGCCGTACTACTTGCCTGTGCGGCCGCGTCGCTGTCCTTTTTCGCCTTCACTGCCGCCGGTTGCAAACCCGCCGCTTTCGCCTTATTCGCGATCGACCTGTTCTGCGCGTCCGTCAGCCCGGCGGTCACTTTGTCCGCCGGGGGCACCTCGAATTTGATCGCTTCCGCTTCGTTCAAAAGAAAATAGGCGCCTGCCGCGTTACCGGCTTTAAAGAGCGCTTCCGCCTGCTTTAGGAGCGCCGCCACATCTCCGATCGCTTTGTTCGCATCGTGAATTTGGCTCTTAATTTTTCCAGCGTCGTCGTCAGCCGTTTTCGCATCGGCGACCGCCTGATCGTAATCGTCCTGAGCTTTTTTTGCCACAGCGGCTGCATCGTCCGCGGCTTTCTGCTTATCCGTGACCAGAGCTTCCTGAGCGGCGATCTCCTTGTCGATCTGCTCCTTCTTCGCCTTGATCGCGTCGCTCACCGTTGTTTTCAGCGCTGCAAGATTATCCGCAGTGGCCTTATTTGCGTCAGTCAGCGTGTTCACGTCTGAAGCGCTCTTGGTATATTCCGTGACCGCCGCTGTTAGTGTCTGGACTTCCGCGCGTAAATTTTGCGCCTTGCTCTGGGACGCGCTCACGTCCGATTCAGCCTGCGCGAGATCCTTTTGCTTGCTCTTCAGTTGCTCTGCAAGGTTGACTGGGGCAGCCGCCATAGTTTTCCTCCTGCACGATTGGAGTGACATTGCATCACGCAAGCCGCGGTCCAAGCCCCGTCAATCGATCATGCTGCTGTATTTTGACTGCTTTGACGCTTTTGCCTCCCCACCGGCTATTGGGAAGAACCTGTCACAGTTGTTACAGGATGTGCACCGCTTCAACGGAGTTTGTTACATCGCAAAATGCACGAGCTATGGGCTTGTCCGGCCACTACAAGAGATTTTTTGGGGCGCCTACGCTTCCGGCTCCGATTCGAGAATTCCGATTGCAGCATTGTGCATCGAGCCCCAAGTCTCGCCCCTACAAAGGCTCGCAATATCTGCTAGAGCTTTCTACTGCACTGGTGAATCGTCAATGCCGCTCAGCGCCCGCGCCAGCACAGTGAGCAATTCCTGTGCGCCTCTCGGGGAAAGGATAATGCGCGTAAGCCAGCGTGGTCCATCAGAACCTTCGAAATGTTGACCGAAGTCGATCACCACTTCCTGAGCGGTAACTGCCACTTGAAAGAAATTGGCATAACGCCAATTCTCCGATGGAGGGATTGTTGAGGAGTCACTTTCTGAACACACGACGAGCCCATACTGCACCGCCATGGCCATCATGGGATCGGGTCAGGCCGCTGGACCGCTTGCGGCTCTCGCGCGCTCTTCCCGATCGGCGATTTCGTATTTCGCCATCTTCCGATAAAGCGTCATGCGCGACCATTTCAGCACCCGTGCTGCCGCGCTCTTATTCCACTGCACGCTCGCGAGCGCTTCCATCAGACGCTGCCGGTCTTTCGACGCAAAATCCTGTGCCCCCGGCAGCGGGAGATCCTCCACTTGAATTCGCGGGCGCAGCGGAAAAATAAAAAGAAATTCGACGAGATTTCGAAGTTCCCTCACGTTTCCCGGCCAATCGTAGGACTGGAGCTTCCTGATCGCTGCCGGCGTAAATCCCGCGATTTGCCCCCGGTATTTGCGATTGAAAGCCGCAAGGAAATGCTTGAGCAAACAAGGGATATCCTCCGCACGATCGCGCAAGGGCGGAACCTGTACCTGCGCCACCTTCAGCCGGTACATCAAGTCCTTCCGAAAATGGCCATTCTCAACAAGCGCATCCAGCGGTTGATTTGTCGCTGCCAGAATCCGTATGTCTAACTGTCGTGCGACTCTCGATCCCACTCTCTGGATTTCTCTTGTCTCCAGCGCACGCAGAATTTTCGCCTGCGCGAGCTGTGTCATCTCACCGATCTCATCCAGAAAAAGCGTTCCGCCGTGCGCTGCCTCGAATGCCCCTTCGCGCGAGGCTGTCGCGCCGGTGAACGATCCTCTTTCATGTCCGAACAATTCGCTTTCCAGAAGTGTCTCAGGCATTGCCGCGCAGTTGATACACACTAGCCGATTCTTCGACCGGCGGCTCAAAGAATGAATCAAATCCGCAATCAGTTCCTTTCCGCTACCCGTCTCGCCAGTGATCAAAACATTGCAATCGGTCGCTGCCAGCCGCGGAAGCCATGAACGCAAATAACGCGCCGATTCGCTTGCGCCAATCCAACGCGACATCTCCGCTTCATTGCAAATCGCCGATTCTTCGACTCTTGTCGCCGATTTGCCGGCGTATTGTCTCCATCGGCCGAATTGCTCGGCGATTCCATCGAGCGGCAACACCTCGCATGCGCCGGCACGGAAAATGTTGCATGCCCTCCCATCGCAATAATCTTCCAGTACCGCGATAATCGGGACAAAAGGACACCGTTCTCTTGCGCGCGTCATCGCAGGAAGAGCCTGCTCAATTTCCCCGGCGCCAATTGCAAAGACAATGCCGTCCGCGTCGCACTCCGTCACGATATCCGTGAATCGAGCCTCAGCATGGAAAGGGCTGTGCGGCAGGAGTGCGATGAGCCTCCGGCAGATCGCTTGTCCTCCAATCAGCAAGAAGCGCTTAGCCCCCGGATCGAACACAATTGTCCCTATCCCCATTGCAAGCTCCTGTTAAGCCTGTGTGATCGTAGATCTCAATCCGTGGAATAATCCGCCGCGATGCGAGTGATACGACTCGCGTCTCATTCCCGGCAAAAAAAAGAATCTGCTTGTTATGGGCGCGGGTTCTGGCACGAAACCGTCAAAAGACAGGCGGGTAGGCTTGCACAGATCTTCCCCTAGTGTTCTCTGCCTTAACTCGCCAATCGTCACCCGGGTCACTTGAAAGGAACCTCACTGAGTAGTGCCTGGCATTGTAATATTACTCGTAATAATGCTACTCAGTCAAACGCTCCATGACGTATAAAGTTTCGGTCTTGCCGGGACAAAGTTACCCCAACCATTCTCTTGCTATGGCTCGGGCTGTGGGGGCTAGCGGACCGGCGCCTGGGCGTGACGTACGTGTACTAGCCAATCGGAAAAAAGACGCTCCGCGTATTCTTTGCCGCCACTCGGAAGCTTGTCAAAATGGTACTTCTTGCCGCTTGTTGTAACGATGCCGTCCTCGTCGGCGCCGCGAATATCGGTCACCGCAACAAAGAAACTCTTGCCACTGTCACCTGGACAGGTAAATTCCAATCCGGATGTTTTCAAAGTCAGCATCCCATCGCATCCTCTAAAACCCTTGTGGTGCGCTGCGAATTGCATTCCGTCCGGAGGCAAGGTTTTTAAAGTGTCAGGGCTTTGCATTGCTTGAGTCGGCTTCTCGGGACTGCTCCCACGCTTGTTTTCCTTCAGCGGTACGGCAGGCGAGGGTTTGGGGGTACGTCTCAATGGCGTACTCGGTGGCTTGTCCGTCGTATCGGGCTCGATATGCAGCCGCGGCATCACCAGCACCAGCGCGGCGAGTGCCGCAATCATCGCCGCTACAGCCGCTGTTATCAGCCCGGTTTTCAGTCTCATATCGGTCCCGTCTTCATGTTACGGTTACACGCGGCTTTAATATACTCGTTGTCTAGCAATGGCTCATGTGATTCGAAGTCCAAAAAAATACGACGCGGTAATTGTGGGTTCAGGAGCAGGCGGCGGCATGGCCGCGTATGTTCTGACCAAGGCTGGCGCCAAATGTCTGATGCTTGAGGCGGGAGCTTATTTCGATACGGCGAAGGATTCAAAAATGTTTGTCTGGCCGTATGAAGCACCTCATCGGGGCGCGCCAACGCCCGAAAAGCCCAACGGCTTTTTCGATCCTGGATTAGGCGGCTGGAATCTTCCGGGAGAGCCCTACACCAATGCGCGCGGAAGCGATTGGAGTTGGTGGCGTACTCGCGCGCTGGGCGGGCGTACCAATCACTGGGGCAGAATTGCTCTGCGCATGGGCCCCTATGACTTTAAGCCTTATACCCGCGATGGGAAAGGGTTTGATTGGCCCATTACATACGACGATCTTGCGCCGTACTACGACAAAACGGAGGAGTTGATCGGCGTTCATGGCTCGATAGAAAATCTGGAGAACACGCCGGATGGAAAATTTCAGCCGCCCCCCGCGCCCCGGTGCTACGAGCTTGTTATTCAGCGGGCCTGCAAGAAACTAAATATTCCCTGCATTCCCGCGCGGCGTTCGGTTTTAACCAGACCATTAAATGGCCGGCCTGCCTGCCATCACTGCGGGCAGTGCGGCCGTAGCTGCGCTACTTCGTCCAACTTCTCATCACCTACCGTGCTCATTCCACCAGCAATGGCGACGGGCAACCTGGAGGTACGCTGCAACGCGATGGCTCGTGAAGTGCTGGTTGGACCCGACGGGCTAGCGAAGGGCGTGTCCTATGTAGACAAGAAGACGCAGAAAGAGGTTCAGGTTTACGGCAAGATCGTTGTCCTGGCTGCCAGCAATTGCGAGACTGCGCGGCTAATGATGAATTCCAAGAGTGCCACGCATCCGGACGGCATCGCAAATTCGACCGGACTGGTTGGCCGGTATCTGATGGACACCGTGGGAGCTGACCATTCGCTCGGATTCTTCGAAAGCATGATGAATCTTCCTCCGCACGACGATGATGGGTTGGGTGGATTTCATCTGTATATGCCATGGTGGAACTATCAAAAACAGGCCAAAAATCAGTTGCCTTTTGCTCGCGGGTATCACATTGAAATGAGCGGCGGCCGCCACATGCCGTCCATGGGAATCCTGAGCGCGTCGCACGAGTTTCTAGGAGGCGGCTACGGTTCGAATTTAAAGCAGGGCTTACGAAAGCTCTACGGGTCTTTTGTGAGTTTTTCCTGCCGGGGCGAGATGATTCCGAACGACCAAAGCTACTGTGAAATTGACAGGAATGTAGTCGACGAATGGGGTATTCCCGTCCTGAAGTTTCATTTCAAATGGAGTGAAGACGAAATTCAGATGGCAAAGCATTCCAGAGAGACATTTCGCGAGATTATTGAAACGGCCGGCGGAAAGGCGCTGGGACATTACGGGCCGGAAAACAACTGGGGCATCTCCATCGGCGGCAAGATCATTCATGAAGTGGGCGCGGCTCGTATGGGATCCGATCCCAAGACATCGGCGTTGAATGCGCAATGTCAGGCGTGGGACTGCAAAAATTTGTTTGTTACTGACGGCGCTCCGTTCGTTAGCAATGCAGACAAGAATCCGACTCTCAGCATTATGGCGTTAGCGTGGCGAACTTCCGAATATGCGGCGGAACAGGCGAAGAAAGGCAACATCTAAGGGGATTTTGCGATGAAGAGTAAAAAAGCAACTAGTTCCGTCAATCGACGCGATTTGTTAAAGGCGGTCGGCGCAGCTCCGGTGGCATTGATTCCTACCGGCCCGCTTTCGGCTTATGCCCCGGCTAAGCAAGCCTATGCGCCAAAAGTGTTTAACGCTCACGATTGGAAGACGCTCTGTGTGTTGAGCGATTTAATCATTCCGGCCGACGACAAAAGTGGGAGCGCGACCCAGGCGAGCGTTCCGGAAGTGATTGACGATTGGATCGACGTCCACAATCAGGCCGGAGGGACCGAAATCATCGGCGGCATGCGCTGGCTGGATATACAGTGCAACCGGCTCTATGAACGCGACTTTATCGATTGCACTGTCGACCAGCAGCGCGCGATGCTCGATCGCATCGCGTATCCCGCAAAAGCTGCGGCTGACGATTCGCAGGCCGTCGCGTTCTTCAATCACCTACGCGATCTCGTCGTGGGAAGTTTCTACTCAAGCAAGATGGGGATCAAGGATATTGCGTACGTCGGGAACCGTATGGTGCCGGAATGGAACGGCTGCCCTGAAACGGTCCTTGCGAAATTGGGCGTCAGCTACAGCAGTTAAGACCCATGAAACGCAGGGATGTGTTCAAGGGATTGCTGGCTGCCCCGTTCGTGGCAAGCGAGGCGACGGCGGATGAAATCTCAAATGCCGAGCCAGTGCCTAAGCTGCCACAGGTGAATATGATGGAGCGGCCGAAAGGAGGGGATGGCCGTGAAATGCCGAATGTTCTTTGGATTTGTGTCGACCAATGCAGGTACGACACGATCGAAGGCTTGAATAATCCCTATATTCATACGCCTAATCTGAGGCGATTAATGGCGGAAGGAGTAGCTTTTACAAATTACGCCGTCCAGTGCCCCATTTGTTCTCCTTCCCGCGCGGCCTTTCTGACAGGGCGATATCCCCATACGACAGGTCTTCGCGGCAACGGACAAAGAATCCGGCCGAGCGAGCGGCTCGTGACAAAGATCTTGGCCGACGCGGGCTATGCGTGTGGCTTGGCTGGCAAGCTTCATTTGTCGCCTTGCGAGGGCGGACGAATCGAGGATCGGATTGATGACGGTTATGGGTTCTTCCAGTGGAGCCATGATTTAAGTGACCAGTGGCCCACCGCCAATATGTGGCGTGTGTGGTTGCGGGAACAGGGCGTGACGTGGCCCGTTCCACCTCCCCACACTCCCGTATGGGGAGTACCCATAGATTCGAAATACACACAGACAGAGTGGTGCGCGGACAAGGCTATTCAGTTCATTCAGCAGGAGCGCGGCTACAGCCCCTGGCTAATGTCGGTAAATATCTTTCAGCCCCACTCTCCATTCCTGCCAACGGAAGAATACCTCAACCGATATGATCCGGCCCAAATGCCGTTGCCGAAATATCGAGAGGGCGAACTTGCGACCAAATCATCCTATGCAAGGACAGATCACCGGGCGGCTTACGGCGGAAGGAGTTTGTCCTTCGCGGATACGGACGACCTTACGCATCGCAGGATCACCGCCGCCTATTTCGCGATGATTGAACAGGCGGATCACGCGGTTGGCCGCATGCTCGACGCTCTTCAGAAAACAGGGCAGGACCAGAACACGATCGTGATCTACAGCAGCGATCATGGCGAGATGTTGGGCGATCACGGAATATATCTGAAGGGGCCATATTTTTACGAGCCGCTGATCCGAGTGCCGTTGATTATCCGCTGGCCGAAGGGCTATAAGGCAGGTTTGAAAGTGGATGCCTTAGTTGAGGAGGTAGATCTGGCGCCTACGTTACTCGAAGCCGCCGGTATACCTATCCCGTTCCGAATGCAGGGGCGTCCGCTTACGAACTTATTGAAGGGCGAGACGAGTACGCATCGCGGCTCAATATATAGCGAGTTCTACAATTCGAATTTTCAATATTCTCCCCCGCCCTGGGCCACAATGGTGCGGACAGAGCGATATAAATTGTCGGTCTATCATTCCCTCGGCGGCTGGGGAGAGCTCTACGATTTGAAAAAAGATCCGTCGGAATTTGACAATCTCTGGGACAATCGAAGCGCCGGCAATATCAAAGCGGAAATGCAGGCGTTAATGATTGCGCGCATGTCCGAAACCGTGGATCCTCATCCAATGCAAGAATGCAACTGGTGAAAATAGACCGTTAACTAGAAATCAGCTCCGCCCGCACCTCTAGACAGAAGTTTACGCGCTGAAAACCTTCCAGATTGGAACCTTTTGGGGCCAAATGCTCGTGACTGGCCGCATCCGTACTGGCGTCGATGCTAGCACGATCTGGCGCCAACAAAGCAAAACTTTCATCACGCGAAAAACGGCTGGGTCCCTGGCCCGTTTGACACTATAAAACGCTGATATGACATTGACAAACGCGACGGCACCATTCTAGAATCCCGTATTCGCGTAATTAAATTTCGATAACAGGAAAACGCGGTGGGAAAAAATCTTCGGCTCAAAATTAAAGGGATCGTAATGATCTGTTGCGTCACCTTGATCGCCTACCAGGGTCGCGCGCAGAATATTATGGGATCGATCGTCGGCTATGTGAGCGACTCTTCGGGCGCTGCTGCTCCGGGCACAACGGTCACAGTTCTGAACCAGGGTACGGGCATCTCCGTTGAAGCGATCGTTGACGATAGCGGCTCGTACACAGTGCCAAACCTGGTTGCTGGTTCTTACCGGATTAGGGCGGCGAAAAGCGGGTTTCAGACCGTTGAGGTAAAGGACATCGAACTTCTTTCCGCGCAGACCGTGCGTCAGAATTTCACCTTACAGCCTGGTGGTGTTCAGCAAACAGTGGAAGTTTCGAGTGAGGCGCCGCTGATACACACGGACAGTCAGACGATTGGAGGTTCCTTAGGAAGCAAACAAGTATCGGAGTTGCCTCTGGCGACTCGATCGATTGACGGCTTGCTGGCGCTGGCGCCTGGAGTTTCTACGGCGGGGAACAATCCACGAATCTCCGGAAGCAACTATTGGGGCGGAAACAACTTTACTTTGAACGGCATCAGCGTGAATGATGTTGGCAACGGCGGCGCTGCCTACACCTCCGGCGTACCAGCTCTAGGCACGGCGAATCTTCCTGCTCCCGATTCGATGCAGGAATTTCGGGTGGACAGCGGAAATCAAAATGCAGAATACCGGGATGTTGCCACTGTCACGATGATGCTGAAGCAAGGTACGAATACTTTCCACGGGCTCGCCTACGAGTATTTGCAAAATAAGGTTTTGAATGCCAATCAGTTTCTATTGAACGCAGCGGGCCAGCCGCGGCCAGACTCGAAACTGAATCAATTTGGCGCGTCTCTTGGCGGTCCTATCCTCAAAAACAAGTTATTTTTTTACGGCGCCTATCGCGGCGTCCGCGACAAGTTTTCAAACACGGCACGACTTAACCTTCCGTCTATGGCTATGCGCAATGGCGATTTTTCCGCGCTTTGCACGACGTTTTCCGGCGGCATTTGCGTCAAGGGCACACAACTCTACAACCCGTTTACCGGAAAGGCATTCCCAAAAAACCAGATTCCGGCCGGCATGATTGCGCCGCAGGCAAGCGCTTTGCTGAAGTTTCTGCCCGCGCCCACCGATCCGAATTCACTTGGTCTTCCGAACGGTTCGCCTAACTATATTGCCCCTGTGCCAAACAATGCGGCAATCAACGGAGTGGATTTCCGCATGGATAGCCAGCTTTCATCGTCGGATTCCCTGAACGGCGTGTTCCATTGGTCAAAAGGCTCGCCGTGGTCTCTGTCTGGCGGCGGCTATCCGGCCAATTATGGAAATAATTCCGACTATGGCTACACCGATTTTCTGGTCAACGCAAGCGAGACCCACACATTCAGTCCTACGGCAATCAATGAATTTCGCGCCGCATGGGTTGTTCATGCGAGTGTGCGAACCGGCCAGAACACGGACTATCCGACACAGTCATTATTTCCGGAGCTGCCAATCGTCGATAACGGCGGGCTTCCACAAATGTCCATGACGGGTTATACGGGCATGTTCTACGACTATGGCAAGGGTTATCCGTTCCCCGAGTACGACATTGAATTTATTGATAATTTCACCAAAGTTGCAGGCCGCCATACGTTTAAATTCGGTGCCGACGAGACCGGATATAAGAATTACATCCGCCAAGGCGGTCCGGCGCTCTCCGCGTCGCTCGGGAATCCGCTCGGAATGCTTTCCTTTACCGGCGCGTGGACCGGCAACAAAGGATGGCCGGGACAAGGCAGTTCTCAAGGAAATACATTTGCCGATTTTCTGTTAGGAACGGCTTCAAGTTCAAACTTCGCTGGCCCCCTCACCGAGATAGTGACTTATTCCCGAGATTGGGAGTTCTACGCACAAGATACATTTCAGGTAAACTCCAAGCTCACACTGAACTATGGGCTTCGCTATGTCTACCAATCACCATGGCGAGTGCGCGACGATCGCGTCAGTTTCCTCGATCTAAGTAACAGCAAATTGGCTTTGCCGCAGGATTCGGACACGGTTACCACTCCACCTCTTGCGATCGCGTCACTGATGTCGATATATCCGTTTGAAACCACCAAACAAGCCGGCTGGCCGAAGTCGTATTTCAGCCCGGATACTAATAATTTCGCGCCACGGTTCGGATTTGCATACCGTCCGTTTTCCGGGACAAAAACGGTCATTCGCGGCGGATGGGGCATCTACTACAATTTCATTCCCGGATTCATCGGCGCTCACGAAAACATCTTCAACCCACCGTGGCGTTCCGGCTCCAGTTTCAGCTCTCAATTACCAGGCAAACCGGCGGCGCCGTTTTTACCCGACCTTACATTCGAAGATCCGTTCCCGAGTAACGCGCAAAAGGGTCCCGCCCCCAACCCGCTCATCTACATGACGCAGCGGAATCTCGTGAACCCAATCATGCAGCAGTGGAGCTTCACACTGGAACAACAGCTCACGAACGCTTGGGCCGTCCGCGCGTCTTACGTGGGGGCCCAAACGCATCACATGTTCTGGTATGCGGGTGATATCAATAAACCCAATATCCAGCAGCCGAATGTGCCGATCCAGGCGCAGCGTCCTTATCAACCCTGGAGTCAAATCAACGCGACGCAGAGTGGAGGCAGTGTAAATTTCAACCAATTGCAATTGGAGGTCAACAGGCGATTTGCCGCGGGTTTTCTGATTCAAGGCAATTACTCCTACACGCGCAGCCTGGACAATCTACCGCTGGTGGGGGGACCGCAAAATCCGAATAACACCAGAGCAGAGTACGGAAACACGGATTCAATCCCGCGCCAAATATTCAACGTAAATTACCTCTACGAAATGCCGGTGGGACGTGGTCGCCAGGTGAATATTTCGAATCGCTTTTTGGACGGTGTGATCGGCGGTTGGTCTGTGTCGGGAATCACGCTGTACCGGACCGGAACTCCGTTTTCTGTTTCCTTCAATGTTCCTTCCAGCATCGTCGGTTGGCAGGGCGGCCGGGCGGATGCCGTAAGTGGCGCATCGGTCTACGCCGGCCAATCCGGTTCGCACGATATTGTCAAGGGCGTGCAATGGTTTAATACCGCGGCCTTCCAGGCGCCGCAGCCCTGGCAATGGGGCAACTCATCGCGTAATAGCGTCTACGGGCCGGGCTTCTGGAATTGGGATTTCGGTGTCCAAAAGCGGTTTTTCATTACCGAGAATCACTCGCTTCAATTGCGCGGCGATTTTCTCAATGCGTTTAACCACTTCAACTTGGCAAATCCTAGCGCGGTCATCGCGGATACTCGAGACGGCGGACTGGCTACTCCGAACGCCGGCAAAATTCTGGGAGGGACCGGGAACCCGCGCGTTATTCAACTCGGACTGAAGTATATGTTTTAAGGCGGAGGTTATATGCCCATTACTACAGCCGGCGATGAAAAAGGCACCCCGGCAACCGCTCCCTTGCAGTCGCGACTCGGTAAGCTGGTCCTGCGCTCGGTGCAACTCGTTATGGCCGGTTTTGTCTGCGCAGTTTCAGGCTCGGCGGCATGGCAGGCTGGTGTTGCACGCGTAGACATTACACCGTCGCAGCCAATTTGGATGGGCGGCTACGCGGCTCGCACTCACCCGTCGGAGGGTGTCCGGCAGCACATCTTTGTCAAAGCTCTGGCTCTGAAAGATGATACTGGAGCAGTAACAGTGCTGGTGACTTCAGACCTGCTCGGTTTTCCGGGCGAGGTATCGGCGCCGATTTTTGCGCGTGTTCAACAGCGCTTTGGCCTTCCGCGCGAAAGAGTAGCGCTGAATTCGTCGCATACACATAGCGCGCCGGTGGTTGGCAATATGCTTTCACCCGCATATCCCTTGCGCGCACCGGACATGGATGTGATTCGAGCGTATACTGCGCATTTGCAGGATCAAGTAGTAGAAGTTATAGGAAAATCCATCCAAAATCTTGCTCCAGCGGAGCTATCGTTTGAACAAGGCTTTGCCGGAGTCGCCGTAAACCGGCGTCGCGTGGGCCATCGAGAATATCCGGGTCCGGTTGAACAGGATGTTCCCATACTGGCGGTGCGAGCTCCAGACCATAGCTTGCGAGCAATAGTTTTCGGATACGCCTGCCACAACACAGTATTAAGCGATTACCAGATTAATGGAGACTGGGCCGGATACGCACAGGCGGACCTCGAGAAAAATCATCCAGGCGCGATCGCGATGTTCGTGCAGGACTGCGGCGCCGATGCCAACCCCTTGCCTCGGCACACGGTGGAGCTTGCGGCTAACTACGGAGAGACGATTGC